>Ga0080013_1002964_pt1 | contig 18820 bp, 43 predicted proteins | sample ETNvirenome_6_85_FD_69236 | JGI IMG/M metagenome (GOLD analysis project Ga0080013, IMG submission 69236) | Marine viral communities from the Pacific Ocean - ETNP_6_85 (SPADES assembly) (version 2) | ecosystem: Environmental > Aquatic > Marine > Oceanic | place: Pacific Ocean | collected 2013-06-19 | reverse complement strand
TATTTGTTGGAAATAAAACAACAATAAAAAGGAAACAATAAACATGAACCAAGAAGCAAATATCGCGAAACGCGAAAATGCAGGTGCATTGTCTACGAATTTATTCGAAGCTGATGCAAATGCAGGCTCTCAGAATATAGCACAGGAAGATCTTGCGCTACCTTTTCTGAAGGTTTTAGGACAACTTTCTCCTGAAATTAATACTCGAGACTCAAAATACATAAAAGGCACTCAACCTGGAATGATTTTGAACACTGTCACAGGTGAGTATTATGACGGTGAGAAGGGAATACAAGTTTTGCCTGTTTTTTATAAGAGACAATATATAGAATGGCAAGATAGAGGAGAGAGTATGGGTGCTCCTGTAGCAATCCATGAAGTGAATAGTGATTTGTTAAGTAAAGTTACTAGAGACAAATCTAATAAAGATAGATTACCGAATGGTAATTATCTTGAAAATACAGCTAGTCATTTTGTAGTATTGTTAGGAAAAACTCCTACAACCGCTTTGATTTCTATGAAGGCTACTCAACTTAAAGTTAGTAGAAAATGGAACTCAATAATGATGGGTATCAAAATGCAAGGCAAGAACGGTTTGTTCACTCCGCCTACATATAGCCACATTTATAATCTAAAGACTGTTCAAATGTCTAATGACAAAGGAACATGGTTTGGTTGGGATGTGTCTAAAGTTGGTCCTATTGAAGACAAGTCAGTATATGCAATAGCAAAAAATTTCGCTGAAAGAGTATCAAAAGGAGAAATTCAAGCTAAACATGGTACTGAAGAACCTAAAACGGACGTTCCATATTAACCTAATTCTCTAAAAGAGAATGGTTGCAACGAAAGGCGGCGAAGCGAGAGTGGATCCGCCTTTTAACTGAATGATAATATGGAAAAATTTATAGAAATATTTAGAGGGCTTAATAGAGCCCATGGATGTACCTACATAAACACCGTTCCTAAAAACGGAGTTAAATTAAAAACTAAATCTTTTGTCAAAAGAGAAAAAGTTACTGATGATCTTTGGCGCAAACATTTACAGGGCATTGAACCAAGTTTAGGAATAATTCCTATTAATGAAGAAGATACATGTAAATGGGGATGTATAGATGTTGATAGTTATGCTGGATTTGATCATCAAAAATTATTAAACAAAATTAAATTATTAAAATTACCTTTGGTCGTGTGTCGATCTAAATCTGGAGGAGCCCATATATTTTTATTTTCAGATAAAAATATAGAAGCTAAAATAATGAGAGACAAACTAAATCAAATTAGAGCAATATTAGGTTTTGGAAATGCAGAAGTATTTCCAAAACAAATAGAATTAAAATCGGAAGAAGATACTGGAAACTTTTTAAATCTTCCTTACTTCAATGGGGACGACACAACAAGATATGCCTTTAAAGAAGATGGAACAGCAGCAAATTTAGAAGAATTTTATAGGATCTATAGTAATGTAAAACAACTAGATGTTGGTTCTATAAAACTAGAGAGGCCCGAATCAGAATTCTCTGACGGGCCTCCATGTATTGAAACTTTAGCTGCAGAAAAAATAAAAGAAGGCGGTAGGAATGCAGTTTTGTTTCATTTTGGAGTTTATGCTAAAAAGAAATGGCCAAATAATTGGAAAGAAAAAATTTCATGGTTCCATGAAAATTATATTATTGGTGATTTAGAACAAAGAGAAATTGATATAATTAAAAATCAACATGAAAAGAAAGATTGGGGATGGAAGTGTAATGATGTTCCTATGTGTAATCATTGCGATAAGCAATTATGTAAAACCAGACAATTTGGGATAGGTTCTCAAATGATATTTCCAGACTTAAGCGACCTACAAGAAATTCAATTAGAAGAACCTTATTATTATTTAAATGTGGATGGTAAAAGATTAAAAATTCCAAGCGCTAAATATTTAAGACAGCAACCTTTATTTGAAGAAGCTTGTATTGCAGGAATAGGAATATATCCCCCTAGTATGAAATTGAAAGATTGGAAAATTCTTGTAAATCAATTACTTAGCATGCGTGAGATTATTTCTCCTCCTAAAGGAACATCTAAAAAAGATCAGCTACAGAATCATTTAGAAGAATTTTGTACCAATAGAACTTCTACAACTGTTGAAAAAGAAGACATTAAAAAAGGAAGTGTATTTACAGAAAATACAAAACATTATTTTCTTTTCGATTCTTTCTTTTATGGATTTCTTCAACGAAGAAGATGGGATGTTAAGTTTCAAGAGACAAGTCAAATGTTAAAAGAACATTGCGGCTGTACCACAGAAAGAATTATTTTAGGAAAGAGTAGACCAACGGTAACTATCGTAGATTCTTTTGAAAAAAAAGTAGAAGATTATAAACCAAAACAACTTAAACCGAAAGATAATTTTTAATGCTTAAACGTTGCTTTATTGAAAGTTTTATTGATGTAGGAAGTGGTTTAATACTAGCAATCTTAATTCAATTATATATTTTTCCATTTTTTGGATTACATCCCACAATTTTAGATAGTATTGGAATTGCTTTAATTTTTACAGTAGTTTCCATAATACGATCAGCAATATGGAGAAATTTTTTTAGGAAAACAAAATGAAAACTATTGTAATCGGACCCCCAGGCACAGGGAAAACAACAACCCTTTTAAATTTAGTAGATAAATATTTAAAGGAAACTGATCCTGATAAAATTGGATATTTTGCATTCACTCAAAAAGCTGCTTATGAAGCAAGAGATAGAGCAATAGAAAAATTTAATTTAACTGAAGATGATCTTCCTTATTTTAGAACACTTCATTCATTAGCCTTTAGAAGATTAGGAATACAAAAAGATAATGTAATGCAAAGAAGACATTATGAAGATCTAGGAAAAAAATTGGCATTCCCTGTCGATTATGAGGATAATGAAAGTGATATGAATGGAATTTTTTCTACCAAAAGTGATTATTTAAGAATTATTCAATTATCAAAATTAAGAAATATTTCTTTAGAAAAACAATATGATCTTAAAGAACATACGCAGGATGTGGAATTTAATAAACTTAAAATTATAGCAAATGAATTACAAAGATATAAAAAAGAATATAATCTAGTGGACTTCAATGACATGATTATTGATTTTACTAAATCAGATACGTGTCCTAAATTTGACGTAGTGTTTATTGATGAAGCACAAGATTTATCTTCAATGCAATGGGATATGGCTAGAACCATATGGAATAAATCACCGAATAATTATATTGCAGGCGATGATGATCAAGCTATTTTTAAATGGGCTGGCGCTGATGTTAATAGTTTTATAACCTTGGGTGGTGAATTTATTAAATTGACCCAATCTTATAGAATTCCAGCTAAAGTACATGAATTTGCAATGAAAATTATAAATAAAGTAGGTAATAGAATTCCAAAAGATTGGCGTCCTAGAACGGTTGAAGGAAAGTTATCTTCTTATTCTGATTTTAGACACATTGATATGTCCAAAGGAGAGTGGTTAGTGCTCACTCGAACTCGTTCTATGCTGGATGATCTTGAAAATACTATCTATCAAAATGGATTATATTATAAAAATAAATTTAAAAAATCATATGAACAAGATTTATATGAAGCTATTACGGATTGGGAATCCTGGAGAAAAGGTGAAACTTTAGATTATACAAGAATAAAAAGAATATACAGCTACATGGATGAATCCCATGCAAAGAAAAAATCTTTAGTGCTTTTAAATAAGGATAATTTTTATTCTCTAGAAGAATGTAAAAATAAATATGGACTAACAATCAATGATGTCTGGTATAATGCATTTAATAATGCACCTTCTAAAAAAGTAAATTACATTAGAAAAATGAGACAGAACGGAGAGCAACTTAATAAAAAACCTAGAATCTTATTGTCCACCATTCATGGAGTAAAAGGAGGAGAAGCAGACAATGTTATTTTATTAACTGATTTAAGTAGACAAACTTTAAGAGAATATGAAAGAGTTCCTGATGATGTTAATCGATTATTTTATGTCGGCGCAACAAGGACCAAGGAACATTTACATATAGTAGAACCCAAAGATATTTATAAGGCATTTAGAATATGATTTGTCCCCATTGTAAAGAAACCATACCATATCCTTATCCTGCAGCTAGAAAAAAAGCTAGAAAAAAATGGAGACAAAGTGATAAAGGAAAAATATGGAATAGATTATATAATCATAGAAAAAATAAAGGAAACAATGAGTGATGTATACAAAAAACAAGTAGGAGGATCCCATTATCAATCCATGATCATACAGCCATCAGAATTTATTAATAAAAATAATTTGCCATTCGCAGAAGGGAATGCTATAAAATATTTGTGCAGACACAAGCAGAAAGGACAAAAGAAAGATTTAGAAAAAGCAATTCATTACTGTCAGATGGCAATCGATAGAGACTATTCAGAAAAAAAAGATTTCTTAGAAGAAGCTGAGAAAGAGAAAAAAGAATTAGAAGAATCTTATAAAGAATCAAAACGACAAACAGAAGAACGTAAACCGAAAGAATGGATTAAAGGTTATAACAAATGGAAGGAAACTAAATGATACAACAACCGCTTTTTAAACCACAGACAGAATGGACACCTCCAACAGAATTTCCAAATCTCTCGAAGCATGATGAAATTGCAATTGATTTAGAGACGAAAGACCCTAATTTAAATACGCGTATGGGATCCGGTGCTATAGTTAAAAATGGAGATGTGGTAGGAATTTCTGTCGCTGTAAAAAATTGGTGTGGTTATTACCCTATTGCTCATGAAGGTGGGGGCAACATGGATCGGAAATTAGTTTTAAAATGGTTTCAGAATATTTTAAATACTGATTCAGATAAAATATTTCATAACGCAATGTACGATGTATGTTGGATTAAATCTTTAGGATTAAAAATTAACGGAAAAATTATAGACACGATGATTGCATCAGCTTTAGTTGATGAAAATCAAATGAGGTACGATTTAAATAATTGTTCTAAACGATACACAGGACAGGGAAAAGATGAAGCAGCTTTATATGAAGCAGCCAAATCATGGGGAGTAGATCCTAAAGCAGAAATGTATAAACTACCTGCTATTTATGTTGGTGCATATGCAGAAAAAGACGCAGAAATAACATTAGCACTTTGGCAGGAATTAAAGAAAGAAATTGCCTTCCAAGATTTAAATTCTATTTTTCAACTAGAGACCGATCTTTTTCCTTGTTTAGTTGACATGCGTTTTTTAGGAGTTCGAGTAGATAATGAAAACGCGCATAAATTAAAAACCAAATTAATTGAAAAAGAAAAGCGATACTTACTACAAGTAAAAAAAGAAACAGGGATAGATGTTCAAATATGGGCAGCAAGATCGATTGCCCAAGTTTTTGAAAAACTTCACCTACCTTTTGACCGTACTGATAAGACAAACTCTCCTTCATTTACAAAAAATTTCCTTCAAAATCACCCCCACCCACTGGTGAAATTAATAACCCAGGCTCGTGAAATAAACAAGGCCCACACCACATTCATTGATACCATAATCAAACATTCTTACAAGGGGAGAATTCATGCAGAAATTAACCAACTTAGGGGAGACACTGGAGGAACAGTAACAGGAAGATTTAGTTATGCTAATCCTAATCTCCAGCAGATTCCAGCGAGGAACAAGGAACTTGGACCAGCTATTAGGTCACTATTCTTGCCTGAAGAAGGTTATACATGGGGTTGTTTTGATTATAATCAACAAGAGCCAAGACTCGTAGTGCATTATGCAACACTACAGAATCTTATGGGAATTGATGAGGTATTGAACTCTTATAAAAAAGGAGAAGCAGATTTTCACAGCATTGTATCCGAGATGGCAGATATACCTAGAACGCAGGCCAAGACTATAAACCTTGGCCTGTTCTATGGGATGGGAAAAAATAAATTACAAGCTGAATTAGGAATTAATAAAGAATCTACAGAAGATTTATTTAAAAAATATCATAACCAGGTTCCTTTTGTTAGACAACTTATGAATGCAGTGATGCAACGGGCTCAAAGTTCGGGAAGAATTAGAACTCTTCTAGGTCGGCTTTGTCGCTTCCATTTATGGGAACCTAACCAGTTCGGGATTCATAAAGCATTGCCTCATGAACAAGCGCTCGCGGAACACGGACCAGGAATTAAACGTGCTTATACATACAAAGCTTTAAATAAACTCATTCAAGGATCCGCTGCGGACATGACAAAGAAAGCTATGATTGATTTATATAAAGAAGGAATTATACCACACATACAGGTTCATGATGAATTAGACATATCTGTCAAAGATAAAGAGCACGCGGAACTGATAAAAACTGTTATGGAACAAGCCGTAAACCTTGAAGTTCCTAACAAAGTAGACTATGAATCTGGGCCAAATTGGGGTACAATAAAATAACAATAAAAGAGGAGTATATTATGGAAAAAGTAAAACAAGTATGGGCACTAGCTGTAGCTAATAAAAAAATAGCTATTGGTGTAGTTGTTGCCATCATTATATTAATCAGCCTAGTAAACTAATTTATGCATGGCTTATCTGAATGCAAATATACCTGTGACCTATGCGCAGATCAGGAGAGAATATCTTTATGATCTTAAGGAACATTTTGGAGAAGCTGAAGATTGTATTATATTCGGGATGGCGTCTATTACAGGACGTCCTATCCTCTTTCACGCTATTATGGAGAACGGTGCTGTGTTCTATCGTCTCCCTATTTCGGCCTTCATTCAAAGAGGATTTGATGTCAAAGAAGTACCTAGGGTGCGACTTGATGAGTTGGAGCTTTGGAATTGTTTTAGTTATTATCCTGCTATCACTTCTTTTGATATCCTAGATGGACAATCTGGTAAATACATAGGAAAAGATAAGAAATGGCACAGAGGAGCATATCTCTTTACTGTTGACTGGGCACACCCAGAGAGTAATATAGTAGATACAGATCATTCTGAAATACCGCACGAACATAAGTGCGCACACATCCTCGCATTAGAGGATGGAAATTATGCAGCTCAACCCAATAATAGGTTAATATGGAGTATACCTTCTTTCACGGTGAAGGACGAAGTACCTTTTGATTGGAAAGTTCAAACTTCAGAATGGAATGTAGAAGACACTGGAAAATGGAAAACAGAAGATACTGACAAGTTCTTCTATAATATTGAGGAAAAAAATGACTAAATGTAAGGACTGTAATTGTGATTGTCATTGCTCTAAAAAAGAGCATGGGGATATATACGGCGCTTGTACTTGTATGAAGTGTGATTGCAAAAAACCTGAAGGTGTGGTAGTAGATGAAACAAATGAATGTGAAAGTTGTCAATAAATGAAAAAATTGTATTTAATACTAGCATTATTATTTGCATTAAGCGCCTGCTCGGTAGGGCAAAAATGTACCTACACTCAGGATGGAACTAAAATTTCATCATGGTTTTGGTTTACTAAAGAAGTACCAGTAGATTTAAGCAAAGATAATTGTAACTAATATGAATGATAAGATTATTACTGCACTCTTGGCTATTCTCATCGCCCTCTCTGGCTGGAGTCTCACAACAACAGTCGGTCTTAAGTCAGATGTTGCAGTTCTTAAAGAAAAAGTATCGGGAGTTGAAAATGAAATTCAGGACTTTAAAAATTTTAAGGGCAAGAAGAAACGCAAGAAAAAGAAAACAGACAACTGAAAAGGGCATACAGGCTTTGATAATTGGCCTAGCATTGGTTCTTTTACTTTTAGCTGGATGTAACTACAATATGGTTCCCAGTGAGACTAAAATAGAGTATGGTACCACAGAAACAGACTCTAAAAATGACAAGCTTCAGCAAAAACAGTCTATTACTCAGAGTTGGAAATGGGAGAAAAAATGATTGAAAAATTAATGACAATGCTGGTTGGAATCTTGTTAGCGTTAGCTGGCTGGAGTCTATCTAGAACTTTTGAGCTTTCAACTATCCAGGCAGTACATGAAGATAAAGTAGAGAGAATTCAACAACAAGTTTTAAAACTAGAAGATCAAGTTGATAGAATGATGGATTCAGATAAAGAAATCATGGATCAACACAAAAAATTATTCGAAGCTCTAGAAGATAATCAACCTTCAACAGGATATAATTACAACTAATGGCACTCAAAATTTCAGAAGAAGCAGCGGTTCAAATGCCTATGAAGACCGTAGCCAGCCTCATCGCGCTGGTAGCGATCGGGACCTGGGCTTACTTCGGTATCATTGAAACCCAAAACAAAATTTCAACTACAGTAGAACTAATGGAAAAAGATTTGATTGAGAATACAGAGTTTAGAATCAAGTGGCCGCGGGGTCAACTTGGTTCGCTTCCGGCAGATTCCGAGCAATTTATGATGATCGAGGATTTATATAAGACCACCGAGAAGATAGAGAAACATCTTGAATCTATGGCTTTAAACAAAGTCAACATAGAATTTTTAAGAAAACAAATGGATAAAGTGTTAGAAGATATAGAAGAATTAAAAGACGCAAACAGAGAAATCCATTTTCAAAACGGAAAAAAGGAGACATTTTGATCGAGACAGTTTTTGCATTACTGATGTTTGTAAACGGAGAAATTAAGGAACACCGTATTCAACCCTCAATGGGAATGTGCCTTCGCGGGAAACGGGAAGCGGAGAGACAATATAGTGAAACTGTCTCTTATAAATGCATCAAGGCTAAAGCTGAGACTGAGATTTATATGGGTGAAAAATCCATTAAAAAAATAATCCTTGAATAAGAAAGCATACGCATTTTTCCTTAAAAAGAACAGAAGAAAGAATCCTATTGCTAAAGCTTTAAAGTTCTTTACACCTAAAGTAATAAGAGATAAAAAGAAATATCGGAGAAAAGAAAAACATGTACAAAAAAGGTCCTTTTGGGAAAGCACTTGATTTATCAACACAACTAACCACTGGAGTATGTCCTACATGTAATCATGAAGGATTATTTGTTTCAATTAATCCTGAAATATTTCGCTGCACTACTTGTGGTTCAGACTGTAAGCAATATGTTAATGGAAGTATAAAATATTTACCAGCCTTTTCAAAACCTGCGGAAGTAAATAAGGATGTCCAAGGTACCTAAGTGGGGCGTTAGTACTTACCATAAAAGAACCCAGAAGAAAAGACCTGGACGCCACAAAAAAAACAGAAATAAACATGAGAAAAGAATGGGAAAATATCTCCCAAAGACTGGGACTTAAAAATGATGAAATTTACTTTGACAATATGGGTGTGTTCTTTTTTAGGAGGGCAGGTATGTATGCCGCCTATTCAGTCTCCAGTAATGTATAATAGTTGGTATGAATGCTCACGGGCTGCACATCAAGAATCTTTAAAGATGATGTCTAAGTTCGGATACAAAGTAGTTAATAGAGATAAAATTGCTATGAAGTATATGTGTAAAGAAATAAAAACTATTTAACATTGAGGCTGATTAGTAGTTTTCATATTTGCTATTTTTCTAAATTGTTTTAAGGCCTCTTTATATTCTTTATAAAGATTCTCTTTGCCTTTTATTACTCGGTCGTATTCTCTGCCGTTTGTAGACATGTATGCTTCAAACATATCTTCAACATCATTACCAGGATTTAAAACTTCTTCGTTAATTAAAGAAGCTTGGTTTTCAGAATCTATTGAAAGATAACAAAGTGTTTCATCATCTGTTTTAATATCGGCATACTTACCATTAAATAATTTTTCATAATTATGAACCCAAGTAAGTACCTTATTATGTATTCTATTTTTTTCTTTATCCGATAAAGATATATAGTCATCAGTAGGGGAATTTTTTGGATTTGGATTTTCTTCACATAAACTCTCTGCCCAATCCACTCCTTCATAGTAAGAGAATAACATTTTTTGTGCTGTTTTATTTAAATAGATTTTCATTTTTTTACCTTTTGTTAATTTATGTCCTATATTATATATGATATAAGTATAAAAGTCAAATCACAAAATGTTACCAAATATTACAGGATATTTATTTCTAGCTGCCTTAATTCTGCCACATTAGTGTGGTATAATTTCATATAAAGAAATAAAAATAAAAATAGAAGGATAAAAAACATGGCCAGAAAAGGACCGGTAATAACGCAAGCCTGGTTACAGGATTTCTACGCAAATAATGTAGTAAAATCTAAGTATAAAGGTAGTATAAAAAACAAAAAAATAACTAATAAAAAGAATGTCAGACGGAAAAGATAACTATACCTGTCCCATTTGTCATGAATTTACGAGTCATGATGAATGGGCTGACGAAAATTCGTGTATAAATTGTGGCCCGGTACCCACTCATTCCTCAAATGTTTTCATTGACAATCATATAAAATAATGTTATAATAGTGGTCAACAAGGAAAGGAAATATGGACAAAGAGAAATATAGAAATGTCTCACTATCAAAAGAAGCTTACGCAGTATTAATTAAATTATCAAAGCTTCTTCTGCCTGACGGAACTAAACTTTCGATCAGTAAAACAGTTGAAGCAATTGCTAATGAAAAATTAAAAAAGTTAAACGGCATAAAAAGATAAAAAATGGAAAAAGAGATGATGAAGCAGGCATTAGAACTAATGCCTGGAGAACTTAAAGAAGAAATAAAAAGTAATTTAGAAAATCCTAGATCTTACACTCGTTTATTTATTAAAGTTCTAGATGAAATAGATAGAATGAAAGTAGTTCTTCCTCAATTTACAGCGCTTAAAAATAATATTTTAAAAATTAATAAAAAAAATCATTCAAAAATAACCAATGAAATGAAACATTTTGTTCCTAAAACTCAATCTAGTATTAGTCCAAAAGATATAGAATATTGGCTTCAAACAGCTAAGAAGGGAGATCAACTCGTTTATTACACCGGTGGAACTTTCGATAGGAGAAGTTCTAAAGATGAATCTGTTTTTAGGAAAGCTAGAAATCTAGCTATGGATTACGATAATATTCCTTTTAAAAATAAAAAATATCAATATCGAGGGAGTGTCAGAGGAGAATGGGGATGTACTTATAAGAATATTATAACTTTAGTTCAAAAAAGAGTGGCTAAAGAACAAAGAGATAAGATATGGGATGAAGAGAAAAAGAAATATGTTCCAGGAAATATTATTTCCTATCCTGTCTACAACTATATAATGGTGAAACTATGAAAGAAGTATTATTAAAACTTACACACAAAATTACTACTTGGCATGAGAAAATGTTTAAGTATATAACTTTAAAATCTAAAACCAGTGTATTCTTTACATGGCTTTTAGTTTTTATTTGTTTGTATGAAATCGTGGAACATATTATTATTCCTCTAGTTTTAATTTGGTGGGGGTTTTTTAGATGATTTGTGACAAATGTAATGGAAATGGTTTCACTATTGTAAAAGGTGAAACGATTCAATGTAAAAAATGTCTAAGTTCCGGAGAAATAAAAGAAACTCTAACTCCCCCTAAATATTCAGATGATGATTTAACAAACATTTACCAAACCCTGTATGAAACTTCTCTTAAATTAAGTGAGAGTAATGATCCTGGGATGGTTGCTGCATCACTCATGGCTATCGGATCACGGATCTATAAGACTATATTAACCCCCGAAGACTATGATAAAATGATGGAAAAGATTTTAGAAACTGATGTTCAACCTTACAAAAAGGAAACACTCCAATGATCAAAAAAATAATTATATTTCATTTTATTCTATTTTTAATTGTGGCTTTGTTTTCTTGTGCTAAACCCGAGCAAGATGGTCGATTAATTGTTCATGTATTAAAACACGCAATAACACAAGGATTAGATTTTTGAGCTGGCGGAAAGGATTTTATTCCAATCTATATAAAGAAGGAAAGCATATGAGAAAGTATCCTAATGGAAAAGACCCTTTAAAACAGAAACTTTTTGGTAAGACTCGTGTTTGTTCAAAGTGTGGGAAAAGAAAAAGCACCCTATTATTTCACTGGAAAACAGACTACCAAACTAAACATAGAATTGTTAAACGATTACAAAGGCAATGCGGACGATGCCGAGTAAAATTAGATAATGATAAATATAGCGCAAGCGCTGATGTTTATTTAAAGAGAAGAATAGCTACTCTTCTACAAGATTGTCATAGATATCGAGGACGAAGAAAAGTCTCATTGACTAGCGACAAATTCTTTAATGTATGGAAAAAACAACATGCTAAAACAGGACTCCAGTGTCCTATATCCGGGGAAACCATGACCCATACTCTTGGACAAGGAGAAGTTTTAACCAATATCTCCGTAGACCGTATTGATAGTAGTAAAGATTATATTAAAGGGAATATACAGTTCGTCTGTATGATGGCTAATTTGATGAAAAATAAATATGATAATAAAAATTTACTTAATTGGAGTAAAAAAATTGTAAATCACCTGGGGAGAAAATGAATAAAATATTTATAATGATATTTTCTTTTTTAGGACTCATGACTTTATTATCTTTGTATATGCTGGTGGTGGTCCTGTGAGATACAAATTTAAAATTACTGAAGATGGTAAAGAAGAAATAGAAAAGGAAGCTATGTCTTTTAAGAAAGTATTAAAATCTTTGGTTACATCCAACCCAAAATGGACAGGGTTTATGTCTTATGAAAATAAAAAAGGAAGATATGTGGTTCATAGTATCTTGAATGGTAAAAGAATATGATGGAGGAAAAAGATTTAAAAGAATTCTATGATTTAGATAAGCTAAAAAATTATAATCCTCTTCCTTCAGGAATTGTAGTTGCGGATTCTGGTATTGATGGCCAAGGATTATTCGCTACAAGACGATTAGTTGCTGGGACTGAACTGGGTATTTCTCACTACCGGATTGATGGTGAGCTGATTAGAACTCCTCTTGGAGGTTTTATTAATCATTCAGAGACACCTAATTGTGTTAAAAATCAAGTAAGGATTAAACCTTACTATGATAAATGGAATCTAGTGGTCATTGAAGATATTGAGGAAGGATCTGAATTAACTTTAAAATATACTTGGTATGAGCCTAGAAAAAACTAAAAAATTATATCATAAACTGGTTAAACAAGGTGTGATTAATAAAGACATTCAAATGAAAGAAGTTAAAAAAATGTTTCATAATGTTTCCAAGTATAATGCTAAAAAAGATTTGAAAAAAATATATGAAAAAAAGTAATAAATACAAGTATTTACAAGGAAAACAGATCACGGATCACGAAACAGGGACCAGGGTTTATGACATCATAGGAACTAGACTTCCTAGTGTAACTACAGTATTAGGTGCTACAAAAAATCAACAATTTTTAAAAGATTGGAAAGCTAAAGTTGGAACAGAAGAAGCAGAACGAATCACGAATTTATCTAGTAAGCGGGGGACTGCCATGCACAAATTCCTGGAGTCTCATATCCAAGGAGTTGGCTACGATGATCTTACAGAGATCGGATGCGCGGCGAAGCCCATGGCCCAAAAAATTATTGAAGCGGGTCTTACACCTATTTCGGAATACTATGGTAGTGAAGTTATGCTACACTATCCTGGGTTGTATGCTGGGAGTACTGATCTCGTATGTATGCATAATGGTTTAGAGACCATTGTAGACTTCAAACAATCCAACAGGCCAAAGAGAGAAGAGTGGGTAGGTGATTACTATATGCAAATTGCTGCATATGCCATGGCCCACGATGAAGTCTATGGATCTAAGATTAGACAGGGCATTATAATGATATGTACTCCTGACCTATATTACCAAGAATTTAAGTTTCAGGATGCTATGTTAAAGCTCTGGAAGCACAGATGGCTGCGTAGATTAGATATGTACCATGAATTAGAGAGAGATGAGAAGGAGAGAGCTAAAATAGACCCAAACAAGCTTTTAGAAGAATTTGAGAGAGACAAATGATAACAGATTTTACAGTTAGGGACAGAGAATATCTAACAAGGATTAGTGAGTTCTTGACCCAAGTCAGCAGGATGTCTCTGATTCCCTTGATCGCTTCATGCGATCAGTTTTCATCCGTCCTGCTGACATCACCAATTAGCCCAAGCAATTGGGCTAATTCAACACAATGTGGCTAAAATAAGGCAGAAATATGGCAAAAGAAAGACAGACATCTACATATAGTAATCTCACAGGAATAAATGATTTATTTTTTTTTTTTTCAAATCAAAATAATCTGTCATACTGTCATAAAGATAAAAAACATAGGAAAATCAATATGAATTTAAGCAAAATAGTGACATATTGTGTGACATTTCATTTTTCAAAATATGTCAATATGTCATTCTCTAGGGGGGTAAGCAAACTATTATGTGTTTTTAAAACCTATCTATGCTCCCACATCCCTATATACAAGATTTACAATGGAGAGATTTATAGATATATTCAATCGGAGACACAACCCTAGATACTATTATGCCAAAGAGAAAACCTAAAAAAAGAAGACCGAGAGTAAAAAGAAGAATCGTAAGTCCTACCCAGGTAGACAATATTCCATACGCAAAAGTAAGAGTAGAATGGATTGATATATTATCTGATTCAGGTTGGGTTGATGAAAAAGGTTTTAATAAAATGAAGTTAGCCTTCCCTGTTAATGAAGGTTGGTTATATAATAAAGATAGGTTTTCTATTAAGTTGTTTGCTTCTTATGATCGGGATGATGATGGTTCTTTGAATTTTGGGGATCGGACGATGATTCCTTTGGCTTGTGTGAAGAAGATGGTGAAGATTTAGGTGATTCAATCGCTTCGCCTTCAATCTGCTTTGCATTTAGAAGAGGCTCGTAGTCGTCTAAAATTTGTTTCATCTTTGCTTCTAGTTGTTCTTCTGTTAGGTCCTCTAGTTTACCTGTTTTTATTATTTTTCGTTCTATGTATAGTCCTGCTGCCTTACCGCGATTGGTTTCAGCGTTTACTGCAGAGGAAAATGAACCCTTCTTCAACGCCAGGTTCTTAATTCTATCTAATTCAGCTACATGCCCATCGTAAGTAACAGCATGTTTTTTAAGTCTTTCTTCTCTCAATTGTCCTATGTATTTTACTACCAATGGAGACAATCTAGGATTCATCAGCTCTGATCCCTCCTGTCTTGCTCTCTTATGACTATAGCCAGCTAGTTTTGCTGCCTCTCCCTGTGATACAGGCCCATCCGGTCCACCGAATATAATAAATTCAGAGAATCTTTTCTGCATTTCTGTTAATCTTTTTGGAACTCCCATATTGACATTTTAAGGTAACTATTGTAAAATGTCAACAATGAAAGATAATTTAGAAGATAGTAAAGAAATAGCAGAACAGGCTACTTATGAGGATGAAGCGGCCGTATCTAAACGTACTGTTACCATACCTCTTAAGGAGTATGATGAAATAAAACGTGAAGAGCATTTTATTAAAAGTCAAACCCTAATTGATATTATAGATAATATTGAAAGATTAGTTAGAGCATTAAGGAAACATATTATAAGAAAATGACAGACGACAGAGGAGAATCAGATTTAACTTTGCAGATTGAAAAGTTACAGGCACGTATTAAACAATTGGAAGAGACGTTGTCTAGTGCTCAAGACATCAATGATGCTCATCAAAGATATAATGGAAAACTTCAAACAAGACTTACCGAAGTTGAAGAAGATAATAAAAAATTATCCGGTCAGATAAGTGATTATATTAAGAAGCATGAAGATTTTATTAGAAGGGCAGGAATATAGTGAGAGTAAAAGATTTACAAGAATTTTTATCTAAGTTTACTGAAGCGAATGCGACAGGCACTCGTCAGGGAAATGCAATTTCTAATGCTATTCTCATGGTAGAGAAAGATGGTTACTTGGAAGAGATAAAACGAATGGAAGTTCATGAGCACTCTACACCTATTATAGGTCGCGGCGGTCATACTGCTCACAGATTAGTTTTAAAAACTCAAAGTAAAAAGAACCTCATTATTCCTCCTAAGCTTAAGAGTACTTACTAATATGTTAACTCCTAAACAATTAAAATTATTTAAATTTCTAAAAGAATATAAACAAATGAATGAAGTAATGCCAACATTTAATGATATGAAAAAATATATGCAAGTTAAATCACCAAGTTCAGTTCATCAAATGTTAGGTTATTTAGAATTTAAGGGATATATTAAAAGGTATCCTGCGATGGCCAGGGCAATAGAAACTTTAAGGTAATGCTCGAGGTTGTTACCTCGATAAAGGCATGGGTCCAGAGGCAAAATTATATCAAAAACTTCGTAAAAATTCTAAAGGAATTTCATGGATTAGACTTGAAAATCTTAGCTCTCTTGGGACTCCTGATCTATTGGGCTATAATACTTCTGGCACCTTTTTCACAGTAGAGTTAAAAGTTACAAAGGGTAAAAAATTAAAATTTTCTCCACATCAAATTGCGTTCCATGTGAAACATCCACACAACACATTTATCATAGCCCAGGCCCTCGGGCCTAGGGCTTCTAAAACTTTTCCAATATCCATGTACCGTGGTTCACGGATCCGGGAACTGGCTAGGGATGGCTTGGAGCTTGAGGCTTGCAGCTTGGGGCTTGAAGCTTGTTGCTTGGAGCTTCAGAACCTGAACTAGGTTCTGGTTTAGTTTGTCAATGTGACATATTGACGCGCGACAAAATGACGCAGGGCCCGCTGCGCGGGCCCCGGTTCGTGGAGAAGTCTAGAAATCTTTGGGAACAATAGGTTCATTTGGATTAAATTTACGAGCATATCTAATGATCTCGCCATCCCGGTTCGTGGACCAGTGCCAATCTGCCATCGACCCTTCAGTGAACTCACCATAACACTCTGCTATGTCCAGCATCGCTGATCCAAGCTTAGTCTTCGTAAGTCTATGGAGACCTGCAAAGTCCCTAGATCCTACCAGGCTGAAGATAGCATCAATTGCTTCTAGGGCTTTCTCTTCACGTTCATACTCAAAGCCATTCTTGTTGATCTCTTCTTTTAGTCTTTTCATCATTTCTCCTTTCTAATTGTTAAAATAACATTGTACCATGGACCGTTGTTAAATAATACAAAATAATGCAAGTTATCCACATTTTTTTTAAGACTGTAACCTAAAAGCCACACCACTACATCTTGTGTCAATGTGACATAACGTCGCAGCTACATCTTGTGTCAATGCGACATATTGTCGCACGCTTGGTGCTTGCGGCTTGGAGCTTGGAGCTTGGAGCTTGAGGCTTTTGTCAATAGGACATATTGACGCGCGGCAATTTGCCGCACGTCCAGGAGAATTCTTCATTACTTTCTATTTTTAATTATGCTTAAAATTTGTTTAAAATTATATACCTTATTTCTATATTCAAATTCCATGGGATAAGCTCTAAAATGTTTTAAGTGATCTATTACAAATTCAATTAATGCTTTTTTTAATTTAGTGTTTACCATATATTACCTTTTCTGTATTTCTATCCCAACACTGTCGACAATCTTTGCATTCATTGCCTTGGTCCGCAGCTGGGCAGCTTCTAGTTTTAGTTGATACAGTACTAGTCCACGGCCATGCCTTAGAGCTCGGTCCATCGATCATGGCTCCAGATACTCTAATACATAAATTTTTAGGAATTTTTTCTTTTTCTATTTTTTGTACCCATGGCTCACGAGTCGGTAACCAGTGTTTAGTTTGCGGTGTATCCGCGCATACTTTAAAAATTTTATGTAAATGATCAAGATCTCTGACGTCTCCGGAATCATGCCATCTAAACCATGGATGGTCCTTAACTAACACCGTCATGGCATCGGTCCATTGTTCATGGTCCAAGCTCTGATATCTACGCTCTAGAGCGTCTTGTACATTCGGAAAGACATAACGCCCCTTTAATGCATAGCAGCCAGAGCATACAGAATTTTTTATTTTTCTAAGCTTAGACCCAGTCTTGCACCTGATGGCCGGCAGGTTATACGCCGGCCCCGGCATCTTAGACGGTTTACTAAGACCGCCAGTGATTCTATGTGCTTCTTTTTTTAGCACGTGGCTCCATGTCTTTTTTAACGAGACGCAAAATCTCTTCTATTGCATCCGCTATTCTTTTTAATTGTGTTGTATCCATTTTATATCCTTTTGTTGTCATATATTATATATGAGAATTATGGCAGAATTATGGCAATTCGTGTCAAGAAGCGATATGACGCGCGACAAAATGTCGCAGGCGCTTGAGGCTTGTCGCTTGGGGCTTGGGGCTTGGGGCTTGACCAGTGCATCCCACTGCCTAGGTTTACCTCCAGTGTGCACTGGTCCTTGATCCATCGAGCATGGCGCATGACTTTTAATCCGGAACGCTCACTATACCCAATGAATCAGGGATCAGTAACCGCCCGCTACTAGCTAACGTGGGATTCTGTTACTGATCCCTGATCCATTGCGACTTGTACAACATCATTATGTCTAGCTATAGAACACAATGGATCAGGGATCAGGCGCCAAGAGTAAACCATTGGTGGTATTTTACTATTACACCATACTGGACTTGGCACCGACCCTTTTGAACTAGTGAACTAATTCACCAGATTCAAATTCTGATACAAAGCTGTTTTGCCTTTGGTCTTGAGATTCACGCAACTCTCTCTCATCCCTTGCGTTCTCAATTCCTTGCTTACGTCTTACGACTTTAGCTTCGTATTCTTGTTGTTTTATTTTTTTGTTTAACATAATCATATAATATCATATTGGTCGTGGAAATCAAATCACAAAATGTTACCAAATATTACCGCAGGCGATTGCTCGCCTGCGACTTGAATTTAAGCAGGGATACTGACAGATTTTAATCTGTCAAAATCTTTTGGAAGAATATCTAGAAAGAAACTCTTTCCGTCTTCCTG
>Ga0080013_1002963_pt1 | contig 18821 bp, 33 predicted proteins | sample ETNvirenome_6_85_FD_69236 | JGI IMG/M metagenome (GOLD analysis project Ga0080013, IMG submission 69236) | Marine viral communities from the Pacific Ocean - ETNP_6_85 (SPADES assembly) (version 2) | ecosystem: Environmental > Aquatic > Marine > Oceanic | place: Pacific Ocean | collected 2013-06-19 | reverse complement strand
CACAAAATCTTCTGATAAGCTGTAACATCTTCCTTTCATCTGTACGAACGTCTTCGAAGAGGTCTTCTAATGCTACTGAGTCCATAGCTCCGCGACTCATTATCGCGGATTTAAGTTTCTTCCCCTCGTTCTTTACTGCTGTCATCATCTTCGCCCAAATCTTCAAGGAAACCAACGAAATCCGTAGTCTTTTGTTCCACTACTGTAGGAATTTCTATGTTAAGTGCGCGAAATTCTGTGTGAATGTCACGAACTATTTGATTTCTTTGACGTAGTAATTCATTCCTGCTCTCTACGTCTTTTATGTTCTCTACGATTTCTTCCCAGAGAATATCCTCTAAGGTTAAATTGCGAGCTAGCAAGTGAACGAGCTCTCTATGCCTAGCATATTCTCCTTCGCCCACTCGCTTACGCAATCTATTTGCGTATTTCTCTACTTCTTCTTTCATTTAACGCTGTCTAGGGCACCACGTACTTCAGACTTAACCTTCTTGGCTAAATCATCGTCGTGCTCATCCCAGAAAGTCAGTATAATGTTCCTAAGAACCTTATCCTTAACGTGCTTCTGAGCTGCCTCGTCCAGCTTACCGAATGCTTTATTCTGAGCTTTAGTCAAGTTCTTATCTAGAATTTCCATGATTTGAGTGTCGTACTTATTCATGAACTTATTCAGATAGACATGAGCAAATGTTCTTACTGCAGGTATTGTATACGCAGCATATGCTCCTAGTGCAGCTACCAGAACGCCCAGAAGGGCTAATTCAGGATTATCTGCAAGACTATCTAATATTCCAGATTCACTTACTGTTTCCAGTGTTCCATTCGTTGTTGTATTGTTTGTCATACTTTTTCTCCATTCTTTGTCTTGGTGTGGGAGCTATTTGAGTCACATAGCCATTTAGTTAGTTTGTTTTGGAGCTTCGACCTTTGGCTCCCACGTTTATTATTATGTTTCGCTTGTATTTAAAGCTTACTATCGCTTCTTCCTCAGCTTTCCATCCTTTTTACGATATGTACCTTTCTCGCCCTTTTTCACTCTACGTTTCTTGGGCTTCTTGCGCGGCACACCATTCTTATTATACTTCACCATCGTCATCTCCATGGTCATCATGACTAAAGGTTGACTTTCTCGTCTGTTCTATATCACTATTCTGCTGAGCTGTCCATAGTTCTAGTACTTTATATATAATAACTAGCGCTGGAGAGCCGATAATAAGAAGAACCGACTTGTACGATTCTATATCTGCAACGACACTAGGGTCGTTAAAGGCACTCACCACTAGAAATATAGAGAGACCCACCCAAGCCAGAACTACTGGCGCAGCTATCGCAGCCATCATGATATTAGTGAAATTTCCGTTCTTTATAATGTCTTTATTCATTGTCCACTCTTATCATTGGTATATCAAATTGCTGCTGAAATTCGTAATTTTCACTCTCTTCATTCCATGCAAGTAATGCTACCCACATGGACCATGTACCGTTTGTCTCGTTGAGTTCCTCATACGTGAAGTTAATCCAATGGTCGTCCCAATTTACGCCACTAACGTTTATGTATAAATCTTTCCATGCATATTCGTCATTTTCACCATCTTCGTTTGCATCAATCCATACATCTACATAAAGTAGTACAGAAGTATTATAATCGTAACAATCTGTATCTATGTCCGTTAATACGGATATACCGTCAGCATTCGGGTCTACCCAGAAGACAGACATATTATCCGTCTCATTGTTGTACCAACCGGGGTAGAAATGTGCAGACGAATGGTTTCCGTGTTCCTCTTCATATTCATCTTCGTAATCACAAGAACCGTCGTCTTCAGTAGCTTTATCGTCGTAATTATTAGCTTCCATATCCATACAACCATAAATAGCAGCTGTTTCATTCACAGTATTATTAGTGTTGTCATTTATAACTACACAACGACCATCGTCGTGCGTAGCGTTCGGTTGATAATTTTCAGCTTCAGCATTAGTACAACCGTATATAATAACTAAAAAGTTACAACTACCGTCATCATAAGTAGCTTGCGAGTTATAATTAGTAGCGTCATGTTGCAGACAGCCACCAACTGGCCCTTCGTCAGGTTCTCCGTTGAAATATTGGTCAAGTATAGTCAAGTTAGCTCCACCACTCAAAACTGCGAGTAATATAACAGTAAGTACTGTTCCTATCTTCTTACCCACGGAAGTTTCACTGATTTTATCAGCTGCCTTGCCTACACTTTCGAAGAGACCATTTTCGTCATCATCGTCTTTCATGTTGTTAATTCTCCCTTCTTAGATGGAGCTGTGACACCTAACCGCTTAGGCATGTCAGGGTCACAAGGTCCACCCTTACTTGTATTATATGAACACCAACTACATAAAGTTTGGGGTACTTGGGCGTATTTTTCCTCATCTTTTTGGAATTCTTCCAAGTCGTTGTGCATATCCATAATTATATTACGCGCCTCCTCGTGCGTGTTTTCGCCTATTCTAACGAAGAACGTATCGTCGAAGCGTAAATAATTTACACCAGCATACTTAGGCATTTCCCCCATTTCTAATGTATATAGGAAAGCATATATAATGAGCTGACGGTAATAGTCTTCTTGCATATATGAACCGTAGCGCTTAGAAGTCTTATAATCTATTAGCGTGATGTTACCATTGAAGTCCTTTAAGACACCATCAACTATGCCAAGAATAGCGTACTGCTCGTTCCTGAATCGTTTCTCACCGTAGCGCGGAGCTATAGAATTCCATACTTGCCTATCAGTCTTGTATACTTTCCACTTGATGAGTTCTGTCAGTTTCTTGGAAATCATGTTCACGTAATTAACAAGGAGCTCTTGAGTCTCGATACGCATGTCCTCAACCATTTCTGCCGAATGTAGGTCTTCCAGCCATTTATGCTTAGCAATCTTATCTGCCCAGCCCTTTTCGAATTCATCCTGCATCCATTCTAGAGCTTCGTCGTGGTTCCACTCTGATACCCAGCGGTATTTATACTTAAAGAAGTTCTCTAGAATCTTATGCACTAAAGAACCACGGTACAAGTGTATCGTCTTCTTCTCGGGCATCATTGCTATGTACTTGTAGTAGAATTCACGAGGACATTTATGGTACGTATTAATCTTAGAAGGACTTAAACGCATCCAGCTAGGACTCCATTCAATGCCATCAATTACTACAGGCTCAGCTTTGGGACGTTCTCTCAGGACAGTCTTTCCAGAACCGCCCTTTTCAGGACAGTCCCTAGACCAATGACCTTCTTTTCCGCAATGGAAACAATCGCCCTTTACCATCAGTTGCCTCCGTTCTCATCGCCAGGGTCTCTACCGGTGATATAGTCTAACCCTTTCTTGGGAATATAATCGTCGCCAACCGAATTATATTTCTGTTCAGTCTCTACAGTCACGCCGCCATAGAATTCTCTCACTATAGCAGTCAGACTCATTCGCGCCTCAAAAATCAAACTGTCGAGACGCTTCAGTTCCTTGCGTATATTTTCTTTGTTCATGGAAATTACCTCATTCGAGGTATATAATTACGTGTTTATAGTATTTAAAGCTTTCGCTGATTTAATCTCTACCAAAGCCCCTTTAAAAATCTAACCACTGCCATAAATATATCCGTCAACGTTGGCGCTTTCTTTAACATATTACTTTCTCCATAGGCTTTACTTATCTATATAGCTATACTAAGAGTCTTAATAAGAACTACAGAGCTTTACTATACATAGGCAATGTTTATCCTACATTATGCTTAACGTTCAAACCTCCTGTTCAAACGGTTCTCATAGTAATCACGCAGTCGGCTTAATAAGGCATTCAAGCGCTCTGTTTCATTCAGTAATTCGTTGTTAGTATCCTTCTCGTCCTCAAGTACTTTTCTAAACTTAACTTTTTCTTCTATAAGCTTTACAATCATACCGTCGTTTTGTATAGAATTTAGATGCTGCTTGAGAATTAAGTATATATTAATGAACACACTTGCTGAGCATACCGTGAGAAGTACTACGTCAAGCATAGTACCAAGTCTCCTGAAGTCGTGTTATAGCTATTAGCTCCATTATATTGCCTGCTATCATGCCTGTGGCAAAGCAATTGTAAGCGAACATTATCTTGACTCCCCATTCGTGTCTCATGTCGAAGTATTCCCCATCTATGCTGTCGTCCCACAATAGGTTCCATAGGTATATTAAGGGACTAATTGTTGCTATTTTTAATAGTATCATATGGTACACAGACTGAGAAATATAACCCTTTACAAGTAGGTTTACTTCGCCCTCCCATCCATAGTAATTAGCCAGTTTAAAGGTTGTCCAACAGTCCACTACATGAATAGCCAAGCACCACACGAAAAGGAGACGCATCTTAGTATGCAGCTCCATATTACTTATTATGGGCGGGGTAGTATAAATACTTTACGCAAAGACATTCAAAAAATGGCTCGATTTGTTTAAGGGGGTAGCCCCTTATATATGAGTTCACCTCTTTCCGTTTTAGACGGGGGGTAGTCATATATAAATGAATCTATATATAAACATATGCACACACATATAAATACTACATATATAAACCTTTACCCATATATATAAATACTATGCATATAAGCACAACCCCATACCCTCATATAGTACCCTCATATACAAACCTTTATATACCACCCTGCTATTGGTATACTGGGGCAAGCGCTGGAAATTAAACAAGGTGCACAGACGCCGGGCGGATTGCCCCACCCTACTCCCCCTATATAAACATACCCCCATACCTTTATATAGGTACGGGCTATTGGTATAACATAGGTATTGTATATATAAGCCTTTGCACATACATACATATACTATGTATATAAATATATGCACATACATATATATAGCATGTATATAAGCATATGCACATACACATATATAGTAGGTATATATAGGTACCCCCTCCCTACCCCCCTACCCTCCCCATGTATATATAGGTACCCCCATAGGTACATATAGTGGGTATATATAAGTACCCCCATACCCATAAGTAGGGGGTATATAAGGGTACCCCCCCGTACCCCCCGGTACCCCCACGGGGCCCGGCCATGCCACGCGGGAACCATTATCGCGCGATGTGTCTTTCTAGTATATAAGGTTTTGCAGTAGTCTTTATATACTCCCTCGCTATGTGTTAATTAGGAGGAAAAGAAATGTCCAAATTCGGAAACTGCATAGTTTGTGAACGCCGGTTCCACTACTCGGAAACCAGCGAGCTGACGGTAAACCTCGACCTCGCAGGGTTTGATGCTCCAAGCGTCTGCCTATCCTGCGAAAATGAGGTACGCCTAAACAACCCAGTCCTAACGGCACTCGGTGACGGCATCACTCGCGTTTAAGATTATTGCAATATAGGAGTCGCCCGACAAGCGAAGGCGAAGCGCAAAATATGGGTCATGGTGGACACGAAGCCATGGCTACACGGGGTTGGAAATCCTCGCAGCGTGAGGGTCAATGCAGATACCCAACTCCAAACCTATATAAAGGCCGTCAGGCTCGGGGCCCCGGCTACCCCACGCGGGAACACTATCACGCGATTGCGGCTAACTAGTATATAAGGTTTGGCAGTAGTCTTTATATACTCTCTCGTTAAGGGTTAATTAGGAGGAAAACATGACCAACTACAACTACGAATATGGCGAATACGACGAAGCATTCGAGCAGTATGGCGAAGAATTCGAGCACGCAGAAAACTGTGAGTGGATTTATGACAACTGCACTTGCGAACAGTCCGACCCAGAAAGTTCCGAAAACCTACGGCTTAAAAAACTGCTGGAACAGTATTAAATCGCTCCAGCCAGAGCCGGGGGCCCCGCCGACCCCGCGCGGGAACACTATCGGCGGATTGTGGCTAACTAGTATATAAGGTTATAGGCAAGCCTTTATATGCTCGCTCGCTATGTGTTAATTAGGAGGAAAACAAAATGTCTGACCACCACTATGAAAGCAAATATTCGTCTTGTGCAGTCTGCGGTCGCTTCGTCGAACCGCTCGCCAGCGGCAAAATTATGCCGGTCTGCGACGACTGCTTCGACTCCGGCCGTGTTGACGGCTGGGACGACTACAGCGACCACTTCGCGCACGCTTAAGCAACCTGTAAAATCCCCGCGCGTCGGTTACCCAATACCATAAACTCGCGCGGGTTGGGTTTTTGCCCGCCGGGGGCCCGCCCACCCAAACCTTTATTAACTCCCTCGCTATGGGTATACTAGAGGTAAAACATGCACTGGACAGACTGTCTAACAATGGAAGAATTAAATTTTAACCCAGCAGACCAAATTAAAATATGGGTTTCTAATATAATATTCTATAACGTTGAATTGTAAAATGCGCCCGCCGGGGGCCCGCCGCGCTGCCAACACCACGCGAGGACACTATCGGCGGATTGTGTCTTTCTAGTATATAAGGTTTTACCATAGTCTTTATATACTCCCTCGCCATGTGTATAATAGGAGGAAAGTAAATGTCCAAAACAACTACCGACGGCTACGGTCGTACTCGCCTAGTCTGCAAACTAGACTGCGGCGCATACGGCGACGGCTGGGGTTCACGCCTAGGCTACTGCACCACGTGCAAGCACCTTGCCGGCGTATGCAACGGCGTAGGCTGCAAAACCAGCCCACACGCTTAAGCACTTCGCTTAATTATATTGCCCGCCTCGGGTGCCGTCAGGCTGCGCCGGGGGCCCCCCGCGCTGGCGACACCACGCGAGGCCACTATCGGTGGATTGCGACTAACTAGTATATAAGGTTTTACCATAGTCTTTATATACTCTCTCGCTAAGTGTATAATAGGAGGAAATATGAACTACTGCGACGACTGCGGCCGACCACGTAGCCTCGTGCGCCACGGCGCATGGCTGCTGTGCAAGCCATGCCGAACCCTGTAATACGCCTGTAAAATACCCACCCGTAGGTTAACCAATACCGTAAATTCGGGAGGGTTGGGTTTTTGCCCGCCGGGGGCCCGCCGCGCTGCCGACACCATGCGAGGACGCCATCGTCGGATTACGTCTTTCTAGTATATAAGCTTTTGCAGTAGTCTTTATATACTCCCTCGCCATGTGTATAATAGGAGGAAAAGAAATATGTCAAAATTTGGACGCTGCGTCGTATGCGACTCACGTTTCCACTACTCGGAAACCAGCGACCTGACCGTAGCTATGGATATGGCCGGCCTTGAAGTGCCGGACGTATGTATGGTTTGCGAGCAGGAAATTCGCCGCGCTTAAGCGCTTCGCTCTTTAATTCATTTGCCCCTCGGGTGCCGTCAGGCTGCGCCGGGGGCCCCGCCGCTGGCGACAGCACGCGAGGCTACTATCGGCGGATTGCGTCTTTCTAGTATATAAGGTTTTACCATAGTCTTTATATACTCTCTCGCTGTGTGTATAATAGGAGGAAAACAAATGTCAAAAACCATGCTCGACGGCTACGGCCGTACTCGCCTCGTCTGCAAACTAAACTGCGGCGCATACGGCGACGGCTGGGGAAGCCGCCTCGGCTACTGCACCACGTGCAAGCACCTTGCCGGCGTCTGCAACGGCGTGGGCTGCAAAACCAGCCCGCACGCTTAAGCGTCTCGCCTAATTATAATGTTGCCCGCCTCGGGTGCCGTTAGGCTGCGCCGGGGGCCCCGCCGCTGGCGACAGCACGCGACGGCTAGAGGTGGGTATATAAGCACTCTCCACCTTTATATATCATTCTGACCCCAACCTTTAAATACTCTCTCGCCGTGTGTTATTTAGGAGAGAAACATGAGAACAAACACGCCAACCGACAAAAACTATAACTACGACTATTCAGGAATTGACGAGTCGTATGAGGAATTTGGAGAGGAATATGAACACGCTGAAAATTGCGACTGGATTTACGACAACTGCACCTGCGGACAGTCTGACCCTGAGACAGCCGACAACGCACGACTTAAGAAACTGCTGGAGCAGTATTAAATGAACGGCGACTTTACTGTAGCCTTCGCAGAAACTATTGCGAGCGCAACAACTGACGAGGAGCCAAGCGACCCGGACGAGTTAATGGACTTCCGCGCCGTGGACTACTTTATATACTCTTAAGGCTGCGCCGGGGGCCCCGCGCTGCGCGAGGCTATCGGGAGATGGGGGCAGGTATATAAGCTCCCTCGTGCTTTATATGCTAAAATGACCCATACCTTTAAGTACTCTCTCGCCATGTGTATATTAGGAGAGAAACAAAAATGAGCGACCACATTTATGAAGCCCGAAAAATGGACCTTTGGTTCGAATACGCCGACCTTGGCGGTAAAGTTGACTTTGAAACTTTCATGGAGCGCGACCTTCGCACTAATGAATATATTTTAAAAGTCTTTCGCAGACTCGGAGCGGTAGCCGACTCCTTACTTTCCTCGGCAGAAATTGGAGAGCCGGAGTTTAATTATGACGACCCGGCAGACGCATACAGCCACCCGCAGGGAGGTATTTAAATGCACCTGTCTGAATTAGTAGTAGCCATTAACTCGCTAAAGTATGACTTACAGCAGTGGAAAATGAAAAAGGAAAACGAAGAATATTACGATGACGTTTTAAGCGAAGTGCAAACTATTCTTATTGACCTCAACCGCTAGCCGGGGGCCCCGCGCTGCGCGAGGCTATCGAGAGATGGAGGCAGGTATATAAGCCTCCTCGTGCTTTATATACTAAACTGACCCATACCTTTATATGCTCTCTCGCTGTGTGTATATTAGGAGAGAAACAAAATGAAATTAAACGCCTACAACCAAAAACTTTACGACGACATTGTCGAAGGTAATTTTGAAAAAGTAGCCTTCAGGCTAATGCCTCAAATTGAGAGCTGCCTTAAATATCGTAAAGACCCAACCTCGCGCCGCCATATGGACGAGGAAATCCGCCAACTCGCTGAAATTATAAAAGCAGCGAACGCAGAAAATAAAAGACTGCGCGACGTGCGACACGCCGAGCAAGCAGAAAAATATGGCTTTTAGGGTTATAATGACGCTTACAAGCGAAAGCTATAAATAGGCACCTGCTATTACCTATGTAGGAGTAAAATATGAAACTCTCAGAAATAATAACCAGCCTCGAAGGACTACGCCACGAATTAGAAAAGCAGCGCGAATGGTTCGACTACGACTATTACTGCGAAGTATTAGCAGAAGCGAACCTAATTTTAGTTGACCTCGACCGCTAGCCGGGGGCCCCCCGGTTCGGCAATTGCCGTACAGGGGTAGCGGTAGGCATTATCGCGCGATTGAAATAACTACTATATAAGGTTGTGGGAGAACCCTTATATGCTCTCTCGCTATGTGTATATTAGGAGAGAAATATGGAAACTACAATAGACACCACCGCAGCGGTTGCCCGCTTCGCCACCTTCACCCTCGCCAACGTCGCCGCTCTGGGGGTGGTTTTGTGAATTACGGTAAATGGCGAGCTGAAGTTTCACGCTGCACAAGTGACCGCTGTCACTTTTGCGACCTGCAAGCACGCTACACAGTCGGCAACCTTTGGGTATGCAAGGAGCACCTTTAAGCAAACCTTTATATAGTCCTCTGCTATTGGTATATTACAAGGGAGCAGCGACACGTGACCGCAAACTCCCAAACGGTTTAGTTAGCCGATACGCCTATGAAATGAGGCTTAATAACTACACTACCTCACGGCGGCAGGCTAGCTAAATGTCGTTCCGTGGAAAAATACCCCTTTGGGACCGGGTATGACCTTGGCGCTTGAGCGTGGGAACGCGAGCCTAAATCGGGGGTTTGGTCTCACCCCACCCCAGCGGGGCCCCGCCGGGCAAAGCTTTATATACTCTCTCGCTATGTCTATACCAGAGGAAAAACAATGACCTACGAAACCAAATGGTGCGCCAACTGTGGCGCAGGACACCGCTCAATGAAACGCTTTGACGGAGAAGGTATGCTCTGCCGTGGCTGCTTTCAATACTTTGCTCGAATAGAGCAACACGAAGCAGCGCAGCATTTAGACCAAACAGAATTATGCAGTTGGAAGTGCAGAGCGCACGATTAAGGGAAAGCCTTATATAGACACTCACCTATACCCTACTATGGACATAGACGCCGAAGCCAACTACATACGCCAGCAGCTTGAAAACCGCAACATAACCACAAAAGAAGCACGTAAAATGCTCGACCACCTCGACAACCTCGCTGTTCTCGAAGCATTAGACGAACCTACTTATAAACCCCCTCAGCTAATCCGCTAAGCGGGGCCCCCAGCCCATCGAACCATACTTTTAAATACTACGGTGCTATTGGTATGTTGGCGTGTAAGCGCAGCAATAACGCAGCGGTGGACGGGTTGGCTGTCCTGCGCTGCAAGCGAAGCACCACGCCACGGGAAGGTTGGCCGCTAGTACCGGCCACCTCCCAACCTGAGAAAGTTTTATATACTCCCCTGCTATTGGTATGTTATGAGAAAAGACGACCCGGCTTTTAAGTCATGGAGAAAACAAGCCGCAGCATGGGAAAAAGCACACACCGACAGGGAAGCGATACAAACAGCATCGGCACAGTCAAAACGCAATCCTGGCCGACACGGTGCAAGCACTTATTACGGCAGAATACGTAAAAATCTTCGTCGCTAGCCGGGGCCCCCGGCCCGATATAGCACGCGACAAATATATTTTTAAAAATCACTAACTACTATATAAGGTTGTAGGCAAGCCTTTATATATCACCCTGCCCCTGTCTATGTATGGCTGAGACAACCGCAATGGAATACCTCAGTAGCCCAAAGTCTGAAGGACTTATAACGGCACTCGTCGCTGAATTAGGTTTTAAACCTATAAAGGGACGTTTGCCGTCAGGTCTTAAGGCAGACATACTCCGCGAGTTTGTCGGGTTAGTACGCAAGGACAGCACTTTTGCTGCCTCGTTCGCCGAGAGTGTGAAAGCACGACAGGCAGCGAGACCAAAAGGTGCAAGTCCGCGTATTGCCCGCACTCCCGAGAGTGTCCTTCGTGCCGTCTCCGACGGTCACCTTGACGCGGCAACACTCCTTAAGGAGTTGAACCGCTTAAAAGGTGCGAAGTAGTCGGCTGCTAGAGCAAAAAAGAAACCGCCGGGCAACCCAATAAGTCCCGGTAATTCGCCCTTTATATACTCAATACCCCACCGGGGCCCCCGGCTGGCTGGTTTACTGACGGATTGCTTATTCGTCGTCGTCCTGTATAAAACCCATCATTCGCTCAATCGCTTCTAATGAGTTTTCTTTGAGAGAATCATTAATAGAGTGCTTGAGCATCATGAGAAAGGGCAGAGTCGATTTTGAGCGAACACACATAGACTTACCTTCGTCGGTTTCAAAAGCGATATGCATACTCCCTTCGGAAGTTATTTCGCTCCACTCGTTTCCGTGTGAGTCACGGACTGTTATGGTGTATGGTCCACCGGGAACGATAGCTTCAAAAGAGCCACGGTTGCACGGTATGTCCATTTCTACGGCTGGCGTAAATGGGTCGTCGTTTGAGGTCATAGCATAACAATAGCAAGCCGATATATAAAGGTATGGGTGGACGCTGCGCGGGGCCCCCAGCTCCGCCATCAGGTGATAGAATTAACTGCAGTGGTGGACCTGGCTCTTGCTGGGTAGAATTCGGTCACGGTGAGAAAACGGAACGTGAGAACCATCCGACCAAACCTTTATATACTCCTCTGCCCTTGTCTACTTACTCCCCCCAACGGGAGTAAAAATAAAAGGAGGTAAAATCATGAGCACCACAATGGAATATCTTAACTGTTCAGTCGATGAAGGCTTAGTTTCAAAGATGCTGATTCAACTCGGCTTCGGAAAATCTGAGTCCGGTCGCTGGCCGTCGGGATTGAAAGTGGACACTCTGCGCGAACTTGTCGCAGCGCTCGAAGCGGATTTGGAATTGACCACCGTTATCGGCGCAGCGGTAAAAGCTCGGCAGGATTCTCGTCCAAGTGGCTCCTCACCGCGTATCGCTCGCACACCTGATAGTGTGCTGCGTGCAGTTGAGTCGGGTCATATCAATGCCGATGAGTTGATGGCCGCACTGAAATCGTTAAAGGCTTAGCTCTTTAGCGATAGTGTGCCTCAGCACCAAGTGTTAGCGTGAGCCATATCCCCTGATAGGAGTGGCTCACCACACGACACGTTTAGCCGACAGGCTGCCGGGGCCCCGCCGAGCCCACGAGGGCCCCCGGATACGATAAAGCCGGCCATAGTATATCCCACAGGCTCAATTATACTACAAGCCTCCAATCAGCGGATGAGTTTACTGCATCTGAGAAGCTGCTAATAAGTATCATCGGTTTATCTGGCTCTGAGAATAGGCTTAGTTGAGCCTGATGGCTCTATTTAGCACACCGACAGCCTAATTGAGCCTATCATATTAGCTTTGCGTGTTCGCTGATAAAACCACGCTGTAATGCTTAATAGGCTTCTATATTAAGATAGGCTTAACTAAGTGATATAGCTATACTAAGATAAGAGATAGGCTTTACTTAGCATTTAGTTAGTCTATACTAAGATAAGATAGACTATACTAATCAAGAGCTATACTATGCCTAATCTATGGAGATATATCAAGCAGCCGCGTTTTTTGAGATGGTATAATGACCGGTAAATCGGCCTGTGAGAATAGGACAAAATGATTGAATACACACATCCAGCCAAGGCTTTAAATACTCGGTTGCCCTTCTCACTTTAGAGGTCGGCAAAACACCTTTGCCGGCATCAGGAGATACATGACCGACCAATCAGAAACAACAAAGCAGCTATCAGAAATAGCAGAACTAATGAAAGATTTAACACCGCGCGAGAGCAGATTGCTCAAAGCTCGGATGTTTGGACCAGAAATGGATATATGCGGAATCACTGTTCCAGCAGGAGTAGCCGATTATGTCCACAACGCATCACATAATAAGTGGTGGGATTTTCACAGCACATTTAGAATAGATACTGCTCGTGCCATCAGCAATATTGAGAAGATGCCTGATTATAAGGCAAAGCATTGGGATGTAGCCACACTTGCTTGGGTAGATGCATGAGCGATATATCTGTAGACGAATTACCTAAGATGATTGAGTGGTATCAATACCATAAAGCATTTGAACCGATATATTCTGTGCCTAATAAAGATAAACGCTCACCTGAGCGTGATGCTGTAAGCGATATGACTCGCTTTTGGTATCGTATTCGTGGCGACAGGAGCGATGGCGACATTTGGGATATGACGATATTTCTGCGTCAAATGATGGATGCACTAAGATGGATGGATGACGACAAGCGTGAGTTTATCCTCCGAGAAATTAACAAATTTGCTGATATAAGGAAACGATAATATGTTATACGATACAGCAATAGGGATAATGACTTACGATGAACTAATGCAAATAGTTGATTACTTGAAGGAAAAGAGATAATGGAAGCAGTATTCTGTAGATTATGTAAGCGACGTATACATCCGCATAAGACAGGACTTTGTAAGCGATGCAGGAAAAGAATCTAATATGACTGACGACGAACCTGATTGCACTCGTAAAGGTATGAGATGGGTAAGTTTTATCATTAAACCTCATCGTAAAATTAGAAAGCGTGCTATCAAGCTACGTAAGAAGGTAAGGATAAAATGAGTTATATCACTGATTATTGTAGAGATTGCGGCGCTGAAATGTATTGGGATTTTAGTAGGCACTTGTTCCGTGAGAAAACAGACCTGAGATATATTAAGCCTCGACAAATCACTTGCCTTGGCTGCGGATGGGAAAAGACAGAGCAGATAGGAATGTTTGATGACTAAATTAAGCGAATCATTAGAAAGAGTGGGTGGTTTATCTACTCCAAGCAAAATGCCCGGATACGGTTGGTCTATCCCAGCGTGGGAGTGCAACATCGGAGGCAAATTGCAGAATACATCAGATTCTGTATGTGAGAATTGTTATGCTATGAAGGGCAGATATACTTTTGGAGCGGTGAGAAATGCTCTTGAGAATCGCCTTGCCCTATGGAAAAAGGATAACCACGAGTGGCGCGATGCTTTCATTTACTATCTTACTAATGCTCCCAAGTTTAGAGCAAAAGTAGGCGAGCATTATCCTTTCAGGTGGTTCGATAGTGGAGATTTACAAGGTGAACAGATGCTTGATGACATTTGCTTTATCGCAACACATACACCTCATATCAAACATTGGCTACCAACAAAGGAATATATGGTTGCTAATCTTTATATGAAAAATAACTGGATACCACCCAACTTGACGATTAGAATAAGCCACCCTATGGTAAATAAAAACTTTAAGCGTGGTGATTGGATGAATCATAGCGGAGTGTTTGACAAAGAACACTTGCACGAAGCACGCGGTACGATTTGTCCTTCATCTAAACAGAACAACGAGTGTCGTGATTGTCGTATGTGCTGGGATGGAAGTATAGAAATAATCAATTACATTAATCATTAACTATGAAAGGAGAAAAGAATGAGTCGTGACGAATCCGGTCGTACTTTTAGAGTCCATCGTGACATAGTCCACGATAAACTATATAGAGAACTTAAGCCGATTGAGCAGGAGGAAATCTATAGCCGTTTCAATCAGGGAGATATAATTATGGTTAATTATCCTGGCCATGAATTCCATAAGAGGATAGCAAGGCTGAGAACTGATGGAGTGGACGGTGACGGTGATTGCCGAGTAGAGACGATAATTAAATTAGAGGATACTGAGGAGGAGAGAGATTGGTTCTATGTTCATTATACGAGAGCCGTTATCTTAAAGAAAATATGAAGAAGAGAAAATTACATACGATAGATGAACTTTGGGATAGTTTAGGGGCTGAAGAAAAATCTGCTCGCGTTGAATCGGAATGGAAGGATGATATAAGTAAAGCCATACCACGATACGGCAAAGGTAGCAAACATCGCCTCTTTAAAGACTTGGACGATATGCGCGGTATGGCGGCTATCGACGAAAGCCTTAAATACCCACCCGATATTGTTAGTGTACGACCTCCAACGGAGGCTGAACCTAAATCAACTGATAAAAAGGAGAAATCAATGGAAGAAAAAGAAGATATGGATGAGAATCCATCAGAGACAGAGACGGTTGAGGATAAACCTGAACCTGAAGTAGTAATACCAACGCTTATCTCGAAACTGCGCTCTTCGGTATCAATGCCGGAAGAGTTTAAGTTTCCTGATGCGATGATTTACTTTAAAATGTTGCGTAATGTAAGGCGCAATAAGTGGATACTATGCACGGGACCAAGTGGATGTGGTAAGACATCGCTCGGTAAAATACTTGCTGATATTACAGGCAAGCAATTCTTTGCATTTAACTTCGGTGATACTATGAATCCGTCTGCTAAGTTGCTTGGCGATACTAAATTCGATAAAGATACAGGTACTTGGTTCAAGGAAAGTCGTTTCGTAAAGGCTATCCAGACTGAGAACGCATTTATCTTACTCGACGAAATTACTCGCGATAGGACAGGCGACCTTCAGAATCTGCTTATGCCGGTTCTTGATGGACAAGCATACCTCGCACTCGACGAAAGCGACGACGCAGATATGGTGCCTGTCGCTGATAATGTATTTTTCTATGCTACGGCTAATGTAGGCCGTGAATATCTTGGTGCAAATGCATCAATTGACCGTGCATGGATGGACAGGTTCACATCTGGTATGTTTGAACTCGACTATCTGCCGCTCGACAAGGAAATTGAACTACTTTTGCATAGAACTCCCGGATTAATTGAGAACGACGCTAAAAAGATATGTGAGTTTGCTCAGAAGATAAGACAACTTTACGCTGCTGAGGAACTTTCGTCAGCAGTATCAACTCGTATGACGCTGGCTGCTGGCTCTTTCCTAATGGATGGACTTAGTATGATAGATTCACTACTGCAAGTATCTCTTCCTTTCTACCCGATACAGGGTAGCGACGACAGCGAACGTATTAAAGTGAAGCAAGCGATACAGGCAATGGAGTAGATATGGCTGGAGTAAAGAAAGATTTATATTGGCATCCGATTGCTAAGGAGTTGATACTCTCTGGAACTGCTTATCGTATAATTACCCCCATCTTAAACGAAATATTTCCTGATTGTGGTATAACGGGTAGGCAACTCGGTGCATATAAACGTCGATTACGTAATGAGAATGAAGAGATTCCTAAAAAAAGTAAAGTAAATAAACAGGAAGCAAATATTATCGCTCAAAATGCTACAACTGAAGAAGATTTATTCATATACAAATGTGCTCGTGGTTCTTTGATAGCACAATTAGAAGTGTATCATTATAAAATGACACATAAGACGGATAAGAATATAGAAATACTCGACGATGAGTGGCTAGGACATCTAAATGCAGCGTAAGTGGAATCCGACAAGCGGACTTTGGGAAGAAGTCGAAGAAGAGGATAAAGTCCCCGTTGAACAGGATGAGTTCTGTGAGAAATGTAAAGAGGATGTCCTTCCCGACGAGTATGATTGTTGCCCGAAATGCGGCGGATGGATTGACACCTATGAGAAAGGAGATGTTTGGAACCGTGGTAGTGGTTCCACTTGGGGAGGGTCATCATATAAACCATGGTGGCAGAAATCTACAGTAGCACCAGCATCCTCGTATGAAGCATCTATATATAAACCACAAACCTCACTAAGTGGTTCTTGGTCATCGTGGGGATATGGTGGCTATGGAGGATATTCTGCTGCTGGCGGTATAGGAACAATTGGTTCATCGCTTGGCTGGAGCAGCCAAAGAACTGATGCTTATGAAATGATGAAGTATAAAAATCAATTAGATAGTCTTTGCACTATCGTAGACCCATTGGTAAAGCATCATTTAATTTGGAACGGTATGGAAGATACTAATTATTCTGTTCTTGAGAAAAGTTTAATTTGTCTAGATGGAACAAGGTTATTAGAAGATGGAGAAAAGCACTTGGATGTAGCCTCTGGTCTGGCGATTCATGAGAAGCTACATCTAATTCATACTAAACCACTTAATGATTGGCAAAAGAATATGAAAGAAACCATCATAATGCAGCACGGTCATTGGGGATGGAAATTATTCTTATCTGTATGTAATGTATTAGAGGATGAGTATATTGAGAAACAGTTAAAGAAAACTTGTCCCGGATATATCGCATATATTCAAGCCACTAAAGATTTTTATTGGAAAAAATATGAGGATGAACTAACAAATCCAGAAGAGAGCGACTTTGGAGATTTATTTAATTCTTTTCTCCTGCAAGTTCGTTATCCTTCCGTGTTGTCTAAAAGACAGAAGGGTCGTTGGGGTAAGCATCTGAATGCTATAAGTGAAATACTTAAAGATAAACTACATAAAGATACTCGTCTGGATATGATGATGGACGTTTTTAATTATTTTATGGGTCTTGCTATCGTTATGGAAGAAGAAAAGGAGGATTGTGACGGTGGTAAATCAGGTAAAGGCAGCGAAGGTTCGATAATAGCAGCGATAGAAAGTGCTGAAGGAGCAGGCATTGAACTTACTGATGAAGATAAGGAAATGATTGAGATTGCATTAAGACTACGCAAAGATGAAACTCGTGATAGAGGATTAAAGCCGGGAGAAGAAATCATTAAAGAAATGGGCGACTTATGGGATATTATTAAAACTTTACTCGAAGGAGAAAAACAAGAAAAGATTGATGAAAACCTTGCTAAACAGATTAAAGAAATGGAAGATGAAGATTATTCTGAAACTAAACTATCAGCTTCAGACGCATTAACTGCAAGGCAAAAGAAAATCATTTGGCGTTCGGTAGTACCTGATGCAAGTCAATCAAACCGATATAAGGAAGATAGAGATGCAATGCTTCCTGAAATCAACAAATTAAGGCGTAAGATTAGTCTTTATGGTAATCCACTGCCACTTACTATTAGAAATCAAAAGCGTGGCAGGCTTGATAAGAGAGTTTTACACCGGATTCCTATGGACAGGGTAGATTTATTTAATGTAAAAATCATTAAGCAGGACAATCCAGTTGATATTTGCTTACTCGTTGATGAAAGTGGTTCGATGGGCTGGGGAAAAATAGAAATGGCTCGTCGCGCTGCTATCGCTATGAAAGAAGCACTTCAGGATAATCCAAAAGTCCAACTGTGGGTTTTTGGACACTCTGCGGATGAGAGTGGAACCGGAAATACTGAAATGTTTGAATATTCTGGGCCAAAAATGGCTGATAGACCTTTGGCTTGTGGAGCGATGCGAGCACGGTATGAAAATCGTGACGGAAATGCCATACTTGCATCATCGCAGAGAGTAAAGGAACAATCAATGAGTCCGCATACGCAAAAACTGATGATTGTATTTAGTGATGGGCAACCGTCAGCACAATCATATCGTGGCTTACCAGCTTTACAACATACAAAGAAGTGTGTATCAAAAGTTGAGAATGAAGGTTGGGATGTTATACAAGTAGGATTTGGTGTTAGTAAAGAAACAATGGCAAGGATGTTTAAAAATTATGTTCAGATTGAGGACATGAAATATCTGGCTAATACATTAAGTAAAATCATTAGGAAGGTATTGAAGATATGAGCCACTATGACCGTATGGATGAAATGTGGGCGATGTTAGAACTAATGATGGCGATAGACGAACTAGAATCGTTCTTAGAGCGAAACGATTTAAGAGAAGAAGTTGAATTTGATGAGAATGTATGGAAAGATGGATTAGTTGAGAATTGGGAGGATGAGAATGAGTCTTAAGAAAGATTTTAATTGGGCATCCAAATGCACCCGTCTAAAGAATGGCGGAGATTATCACCGCATACATGAATCTTTTCATTGGTC
>Ga0080013_1002962_pt1 | contig 18823 bp, 19 predicted proteins | sample ETNvirenome_6_85_FD_69236 | JGI IMG/M metagenome (GOLD analysis project Ga0080013, IMG submission 69236) | Marine viral communities from the Pacific Ocean - ETNP_6_85 (SPADES assembly) (version 2) | ecosystem: Environmental > Aquatic > Marine > Oceanic | place: Pacific Ocean | collected 2013-06-19 | reverse complement strand
GCCCAAGGCCCAAGGAGGGCCGAGGGTTAAACTGTTTTCAGGGGCCGTGGCCCAAGACTTACGCGAAAAGGACATCGATTCAGTGCCCGGGTTGTACGAAGGAAGGCTCAAGGACCTCGACTTCTTGAAACTCCCAAACTCCGTTTTTAATAAATAATATTGGGCCGAGGGCCGCGGACCGCGGATGACGCACCAGGCGCGCCCGGGATTTCCTGTCAAGGCAAAACTCCCGAAACTCCGGCAAATCTGCCAAATTTGTTCAGGGCTATTCACCTGTCTTTCCCGGGATCCTGGCTGCAGCTCGAGTGCCTCCTGTGCAAACTCCCAAACTCCGCGGAAATGCTTGACATTTGGGAAAGGTCGTGGAGCTCACAGGATGGACCGGGGATCGCGCGCAGCGTTCCTGAAACTCCCAAACTCCGCGGAAATGCCATACATTTTATGAGGGTCGTGAAGCACGGTTAGTTCACAGGGCCCGGGCGTCTTCCTCCCAGTAAGGAAAATACTTCAAATGAGTTCTTGCTTTGTGGATAAGGTCGTGGTATAATACAAATAGAAGTAGAGAAAGAGATACATATGAGAGGAAAACTAAGGATCCGCACTCGCTCTGCTTCTTGAAAGAGAAGGTTAATAAGAGGGTTGGCACACTTGTAATAATTCCTTGGAAGCCCCTCTAACTCCTAAACTCCACGGTAGTTATCCACATTAAGTTGTGGATAACCTGTGGACAACGGGCGCACCGGGCGCCCGGGATTTCCCTCCTGAAAATAATTTGAAAGATGTCTTGCATTGTGGATAAGTTTCTGATATAATAGGAACAGAAATAGAGTATTTATAAACGCAAGTATACTTGGTCTGTTTGTATGGTTAAAAGCCCGTACTCTATTTCTTATAAATAGAAAGAGAGTATATTATGGTAGTAGACCAATCAATTAGTGAAGCACTCAATAGGATTGCTGACAATCAAGAAGAAATGAACGACACATTGAAAGCCATTTTAGGGCATTACAATTCAGTTGTTCCAACAATGGTCAGAAACGCAGAACGAGCTGCGGCGATGGCTGAAGAACAAGAGAAAGGATTCGCACAGCACGTAAAGAACATATTTGCTCCGCAAGAGCATTAAGGGGTAAGAGGGTTGGCACACTTGTAATAATTCCTTGGAAGCCCCTCTAACTCCCAAACTCCCGTATATTACCGATTTTTAATCGGTAATGGGGGTTTGTGCTGGGCGCACCGGGCCCTGCGGGCAGCTGGCGAACTCCCAAACTCCCACTATAAATGGCAGTTTTCTGGGATTTTGTATTTTGGCGATCCTGTACCCCGGGCGCGCCCGGGGAGTGCTTCACGGAAATAGAATGGCGGAAATCAGCCATTAATTTCCTGTTGACAGAAGGCGGAAGCCCAGGTATTCTGGACAAACCTGATGTGACAGGTAGAAAGAGAAGGTAGTATGGATTGAATAACATTACTCATACCTATAAAATTGGCGGTTTTCTGCTTCTTTTTATGGTATGGCTTTAACTATTTGTGGGGTTAAAACTCCACAAGCTCCCGGGAGGTCCACGCTGCTTCGGCCTGAACTGATGCAGCTGGTTCCCGGGCTGGGACATTTGTCTATACAGGATTTAAACCTGCTTGACTGACGCAGCTGACGAAACTCCCAAACTCCCTTATTTACCGCAGTTTTATTTTGGTCCATTCAGGATGAATTAAGCTACCGGCGCCGGGATCTTATTTCCCTCCGTAAAGTTATCCACAGGAAAAGGCATTGATTACGATTCGGATTCGTGTTATAATGATGATTGAAATAGGGTTGGTACAGTTTAGAAGAATTCGCCTTACTCTGTTTCATAACAAAGAGAGGTTAAGATGTTGAATCCACCTTATCAGAGTTAGAGGTCTTGCGGTACGTTGACCTAATTAAGCAAATGACCAGATGAGTGGAGAGTTCTCCACGATTCGAGCATAAGATTTGGGTGTTTTGATAATATAAAAATGGAAGTCACCCAATAGAATTGGTGTGTGGTAAGATATCAAAAGCAGAATAGAACTTAAAACCACGTCTGCAAAGCCAATAGGGGCAAGATAAACGGAGTTATTCGGCTCTTGCCCCACAAACTCCCAAACTCCACATAATATCGCAGTTTCATCTTGATTGATGTATCCCGCCAGTCGCACCGGGCGCGATCCTCCTAAACTCCTGAAGCTCCCATTCTCAAACTCCATAATGACTGGACATTTATGATCAGCCCGGGCAGCACGGGACACGACTGACGCTTCGGACACATTTGGAGATGCCATAATATTACCTTAATTGATTTGTTGAAATACCCTAATAAATGCTTATATTATAATCATAAGGAGAAATAGAAATGACAAAAACAGACTTTAAAACAAGAGTAAGAGGCATATTCTCAGTTCGTTGGTTAAAAAATGATGGTACTGAGGGTTATATCCATAGAGGTATTCTTGGACTAAATAAGAAGGTTGATGGTCAACCTAAAGAGCATAATGATTATGTTCTTGTTTATAAAATGGGTAATGGTTATGGCGATGTTCGTAGATGGGCGAACGTCAATCCTAATACAATCATTGCTATCAATGGCAATCAAGTTCAATGAACTTGATTGCTCTAGCCATTTACATTAGCATAATGTGGATAACTGTATTTTATTGGGCAATAAATGTCTTATAAATTCTGGTTTTATGCTTTACTTATCATATTGATTATGATAGTTATATTCTAAATAAAGGAGAAATAGAAATGACGAAAGAAGTTACCACGACTAAACAAACTTCAGTTAGTAATGTTGATATTAGTTCAGTTATTAACGAAGTTATTGAATACACCAAAGACCAAGCAACAATCACAGACATTAAGTCTGTCATTGCTTCAGTTCCCAAATCAGACTCAATGGATTGGAAGTTGGTTAGTGGTGTTATTATGAACTCACTTGTCGAGTGGGTTGTTGAAAACAAAGACAACAATGATGTTAAATCATTGGAGTTGATTCAACATCTACAAAAAGACGTGGGTTATTTATTACAAAGATTAGGTCTAGCTCAATAGAGTTTTCTCCTAGTTGCAACGAAGAAGGGCTACTAAATGTAGCCCTTTTTTTGTGCCCAGGTACAAGATGTAGTGGGTCAAAGCATACTATATGTTGTGTTGTATTTCTGCAACACCACTAAATGCGCGCCCGGGCGCTCCGAAGCTCCGACCCCCGACCCCCCTTTTTCGATAAGCATGCTTTGAAAAATCTAAAGGTGAGTTTGAGAGTGACAATCACGTGTAAAAACGTTATAATAGGGACTCCAGGGGGAAAAATTTTTAAAAAATGAAAAACATTTCTAAATTGGAAAGTTTGGACACCCAGACTTTGAAATACATCCTCAAAAAAGCGATATTAGACAAGCAGGAAGCCAACCAGAATGACTTTTTGTCCTTCGTGAAGGCCGTTTGGCCCGATTTCATACAAGGATACCACCATAAAATCTATGCGGAGAAGCTGAACCGCGTTGCAAAAGGCGAATTGAAGCGTTTGATCGTAAACATGCCTCCAAGACACACAAAATCCGAATTTGCGTCGCATTTGTTCCCCGCATTCTTCATGGGTAGACATCCGAAGGCGAAACTGATACAAACGACCCATACGGGTGAATTATCCATCCGTTTTGGACGAAAAACTAAAAATTTATTGGAATCTGATGAATATGCGAAAGTCTTCCCAAACGTCACTCTCGCCACGGACTCTAAAGCTGCTGGAAGGTGGGAGTCAAATCATGGGGGTGAGTATTTTGCTGCTGGCGTCGGCGGTGCTATTACTGGTAGGGGTGCTGATCTCCTCGTTATTGATGATCCTCACTCCGAGCAGGACGCGCTCTCGCCTACTGTATTGGACGGTCATTATGAGTGGTATACTTCTGGTCCTCGTCAGCGTCTTCAGCCTGGCGGCGCGATAGTACTCGTAATGACGCGATGGTCCGTTAAGGACCTCACAGGACGTCTTTTGGAGGCCCAGGGGAAGGAAGAGAAGGCGGATCAATGGGAGATCGTTGAATTTCCAGCCATTTTGAATGAAAAGCCGATGTGGGGCAACTTCTGGGACATGGACAACTTGAACAAGGTGAAAGCGTCCATTCCGCTGACAAAATGGAACGCGCAGTGGATGCAGAACCCGACTTCCGAGGAAGGAGCGCTGATCAAGCGTGAATGGTGGAAAAAATGGGAAGAGGACAAGATTCCGGAGCTTAAATACATAATTCAGTCCTATGACACCGCATATTCGAAAAAAGAGACGGCTGACTACTCCGCGATCACGACGTGGGGCGTATTTTCGCCGTCGGACGACGACCGGGAGTCTCTCATACTTCTTGACGCGAAAAGGGGAAGATGGAACTTTCCGGAGCTGAAAAAGATCGCGATGGAGGAGTACAAGTACTGGGAGCCGGAGACGATTCTCGTGGAGGCGAAGGCGAGTGGACTTCCGTTAACTCATGAGTTGCAAAAGGCGGGAATACCTGTTATAAATTTCACACCCTCTAAAGGCAACGATAAGCACTCGAGGGTAAACAGCGTAGCCCCACTCTTTGAGTCGGGAGCGATATGGGCGCCCAATAAAAAGTTCGCTGAGGAAGTGATCGAGGAATGCGCGGCATTTCCGTTCGGCGACAATGATGACTACGTGGATTCAACCACGCAGGCGTTGATGCGTTATCGTCAGGGATACTATGTTTCCTTGAAAGATGACTTCAATGATGATAAGATTGAACGTGAACAACTGGGGAGAGAGTATTACTGATGGGCACGAGAGTAGCACAAGACTTAAGGGGGCAGGACCCCGCATATGATGATAGATCACTTCGTCTAAAGTTACAGGAAGCTCTCATGGAGAGTCTCAGCGATCCGGACAGTTATTTAAGGTCGCCGTTAAAACGATCAGCGGCGGGCATTGCCGGCTGGCTGGGTGACTGGAGTGAAGGTTATCAAGACATAGACGAGCAAGCCATGCGCGATAAGTCATGGGGCGATTTTTATTCGCCGCGTGAAGCGCTGTATGACCTGACAGGCGGCAGGCATGACGTTGGCGGACAAATGCATGACGTCGCGGCGTTAGGACTTAACATTCCCACAGAGATTCTTAGATTTGGAGGAGCAGGGCTCGCCGGGCTGCTTCCTTGGAATTTAAAGCATGGATTTGGAAAAGGCACGGGATACGGCTTTGATTATTTATCAGGAGCATTTCTTGGAACACCCGACATGTGGGAGGACAATCCGTTAAGATTTCAGCATCCTGGGTGGAATGAGGAAGGAACCAAATATGACTTCCACGAATCCTATGCACCCCACATGGATAAGGCAATGAACGAATACCTCGATGATCTCATGACGAAAAGAGCGGAAGAGGACATCGACAAAAGGACGAGCGACCTAGTGGACCGGGACACATTCTTTTATGAAAATCCGGACGCTACAGAGCAGGATTATAAAAGAGCATGGTCTGATGCAAAATACGATTTGATATTTGAGAAATACGGCGATCAGGCACTTGACTACGCCGACAAGAACTACAAGAAAGAGATGATGGATGAGTATGGATTATACAATCCAGCGCTTCTGCAGGGACTGGAGCCGGGCGAAATGGAGGAAGCGATGAAGGAGATGGGTCTTGGAATGGAACTCGGAATTCTTGATCCCTTAAAAGATTATTTTGCTGAAGGCATGGATAATCCGGTGTTTGACTATTCATCACAGGAGGCGCATGAAAAATTAATGCCCATTCAAAGAGTGGGAGAAGCGATAGGTGGTTTCGGAATCCCAGCCGCGACGAGGGCGGCGTTAAGGACGGGCGTGAAATACGGAATGCCAAAGGCGATGGAGAGGGGAATCAAGGAAGCGTTTCCTGGAACAGCGCAGCTCTTCGGAAGGGGAGAGGCGGGAATTCCAAGACTCGCGAATGACAGGTTATGGAAAAAATTCATTAACAGGGGGCTGATAGCGCCTGTTGATTTCGCCAGACCTTACGGCGGCCAGTTCGCGACGGTGGGAACCATAGCCGAAATGATGGACGAAGACTAGTGAGCGTCTGCGAACGCGCGGGGGATAAATGGTGAAGAAAGCGGCAGTAAAATTATTATTGGATACAGGACTTGGATCCCTGGGCAAGAAGGTCAGTCCTTTCGTATACCGGCAAGAATTAATAAAGAACAAGCTCGTAAGTCTCAGAAAGGCTAATCCTGAAATGGCCGTTTCTGACATGGCTGTTATTATAAATAAGGATTTCGCCAAGAAGAATCTTAAACCCATATCAACCCACACGGCGCAACAACACGCTAGTAATATAAAATTGGCTAAGGCCGCGGAGCCGACCACGTTCACTCATAAAGGAGTAACATATCCTAGATCAGAGGGGGTTAAGACCTATGATGCAGATCCGACACGCGCGTCTGGGGTTCACGTCAGGTGGGTTCCTAAAGCCATAAGAGGTAAAAAAGAAAGACCGCATCTTAAACAAAATCCCGTATATTTAAAACAGCTTGAGGAAATAGCTGAAATCAAAAAAGCAATGGGAGAAATGGATCAGAAATGGCTTAAAAACTATACGTCCATTCAACTCGCGGAATTGTTAAAAAAGAAGCTTCCGCACATTAATCGTGATCCACATACTTTTAATACTATTAGGAATGAAATTATCGGCGGCGGGACAAAAGGGGTCGGAAGAACAAAGCTTTTCGATGAGCTGGGAAACCCCGTATACAGCGGCAGCGTGCAATATAATAAAATGCTTCCTGGAAACCAGGAGGGCATTCACAAATTTTTTAACATACTTAAAAACTATACTCAAAAAGGATATTCTCCGAGACAAAAGCTTAATAAACAGATGGAGAGGATGATTTATACGGCTAGGCTTCAAAAAGCCACTGAAGAGGAACTGGTGAGCCATTTGTTAAATAAAACTGATTTTAAGAGGCTGGGTAAATTTATAGACTTAAAAAATCATTTTACTTTATTAAGCAGGATAGCCAAGAAACACGGCTTGGATGTTCCCACGGTGGACATAGCGCACAAAGAATCTGTTGCCCGTAATTGGAAGAAGGCGTTTGACGTTGATAATTTATACTTCGCCGATTCAAAAGGGAATCAGTTCTTGCAGAATGACATAGAAAAACAAATAAGGATTTTGAATGATCATTTAAGGGGCGTGAAGAACAAGTCCGGCCATGTTGAGGTTTTACCGACAGGCGAGAGTCGGGTGGTTTTGAACAAGAAGAAGAGAAAAAAAGAAATGGAATGGTCTTGGAAGGACAGGAATCCGGCGCAGATTCAAAAGGATTTAGAGGAGGCCGGGCTGAGGGCCGAAGTCGAAGGAGTGGAATATGGCGCTAAATTTAATCCGAATGATCCTTATGAGTTTAAAAGGCTTTATGAACCTTTAGAATTAGATCTTGGAGGACAATTAAGAGCAGGATCTTATGGCATGTTATCCAAAGGCGGAATAGTCAACGGCTACGCCGGAGGCGGGCTGATCAAGAAGCTTCTGGCCGAGAGCGTTGGAATGATGTCAAGAAGAAAGTTCATGAAGGGAATGGGCGCGACGGCCGCGGCGGCGGCTATTCCAAAATCAGCGATGAAGCTCGCGGCGCCAGCCGCGAAGAAGGCGGCATTGTCATTCGCTCCACCGTGGGTGAACGGAATGCTTTCAGCATTGAAGGATGTTCCTATAACCGCTAAAACCGTGTTCAGAATGGGAAATGAAGCTACAGTTCACAAGATAGGATCGAAGAAAATTAAGATATGGGGCCATGAAGGTAAGGCAGGAACGAAAAGCTATTTTAAGATTAAGCCAAGCGATGAGACAATGGCGGATGATATGATAACCAAGGACCTAGGAAAGAAATCTAAAGATGATTTTAATCAATTGGAGGCGTGGGACGACATCACGCTGACGGAGGAACCGGGTCAGACCACGATAACGTGGCCGAACAAGGCTTATGAAGGAAATGACCAGCACATAGTGATAGACAAGTTGAACAAGGAGACGAGGTTCGTTGACGACAACTGGCACATGGAGGCCGGTGGAGAGGACATAGCGAAGGATGACTGGATTGAGTGGTCCATATCCTCTAGTAAAGATGATATTGCAAAGGCGTTGAAAAAACCTCTGAACCAAATAGATGACAAGACGATGGATGGTTTTTCTATGAATGACATGGACAATCAATATGCGGACATGTTTAAATCCTATGTTGATTCTTTCTCACCTTCTGGTAATGTGTTCGGAACCGTGGCGAAGATGAGGAAAATGCTCAACAAGCCGTCAATAACAAAAAAATATAAAAAAGAGATTGATCAGATGCAGAAAACTCTTGATACTCACCAGGAAAACAAGATGCTGGAATGGGAGGAACAGTTCCGTGGAGGACACGGCATACATGGATACTACCGTGGCGGAACGAGCATGCGTGATTATAAACCTCAAGTAGATGAAAGTAGACGCATGATTAAGCTTAGAAACATGAGTGACGTGGAAGCGATGGCAAGAATGATGCACGCTGAAAGTTCATCCGGTGGCGGAGGAAACCTTAGAGATGCACAGGCAATTGGACATGTAATTCATAATAGATCTAGGTATTCAGGGCCCGATAGCACTTACGGCTTGAAGGGATATGAAAATTATTCCCCGATAAAAAGGGTTCTTGCCGGACAAAATCAATTCACTCCTTTCCGTAGCGAAAAGAATCTTAATTTTTGGGATTTTGATATGACGGAAGATAATCCATATTATAAATATGCTAAACAAATTATGCTAGGCCAAGCCGATGATTTTACTCAAGGTGCTACAATGTTTGATTTAGATCCTGATAAATACAGTAAAGGGTATAATGAATATTGGAATTTTAATCCATTACAATTTGAACATGAAGGGCCACATTCCTTTTGGGGAATAACACCCAGAATGAACAAGGGTGGCATGGCGGAAAAATTCAGCGTCGACGACGCGGTGGCGATGATAAGAGCAAACCCGCAGAATTTCGCGGGAGGAGGAATCGTGAAACTGTTCGCACCGAAGGTGTTAGGAAAATTGACGCAGTACGCGACAAGAGCAAGGCCGGCAAAGGCAAAGATGTATAAACCGCCAAAAGGGCCTTATTCAATAGTAGACCCAAATGGATCTAGGGTACTGGATAGAGATTTTCAAACACTTGAGGGCGCGCAAATAGCTTTAAAAGACCTTGCAAAACTAAGAATGGAAGATGCATCAACATTTAAGATATTTGGAAAACGACCACCCAAGACAAAAGAAGGTGCATGGGAACCAGCACCGGAAGTGGATCTTGGAATGGTGGGTAAAAAAATTAAAGCAGCAAAAGGAACGAAATACGGGGATCCGGACAAGCCAGGGGCTTTATTCTGGGGCTCCCGGGAAAAGATCGTAGGTTCGCCGCAGGAGAACATGAAGGGAGGACAGTGGCTTGACTATCTTCTGGGCAAGGGCCCACAGGGAGGATTTCCTCTCATCAAGCACGCGGAGCTGAATGACACCTCGCTCGCGCCGTTCCTGTCGAAATACAAGGACAAGGTCATATCCAAGAAGGTCCTCGTGGACGCGTTTGATCGGATCGCTCCGAAGCTGGACGTGGAGGTTGCAGGACGTGAGATTGGACCCGAGATGATGGAGAAATTGTCAAAAACCCTCGCCAAGGTCGACCCGCAGGCGTACCGTGATCCGAAACAGTCCGGATTCTTCAGGCTTCTGAAGTCGTCTGAGGAGCAGTTGAACCGCGGATTGAAACCTGGTGCGGAATCATTCTACAGGGAGGAGGCGGACAAGATCCTGAAAAACGTCGATGATTACATATTTGACAACTACGGAATAGCTAACGCGCTCGATGAGGGCGTTCCGAAGAAATTTCCTTACCCGATGAAAAACATGGTCGCGCAGTTGTCCAGCGCCGCCGGAAAGAGGACGGCCGGACTGAAGAAATACGCAGGAGATCCGCAGTATGCTGGAACGCAGACGCTTGGCGGAGGAGAGAATCCGCGTGAGCTTCTGTTCAGGTCCACACCCGGAGGTTTGCGCAAGAGCGAGCCCGTGTACAATTATGAACACGACTTCAGCGGAATACCGTCTGAATACGGAAAAAACGCCTTCGTTCACATGCGAATGAGCGACAGGACGGACGTGCTGGGAAACAGGATTCTCTTCATAGAGGAGATACAGTCAGACATGCACCAGCCCATCAACGCAGCGGTGAGGTCGGTCAGGAGGATGGAGCAGCAGGGAATGCCTCCGGTTCCAGGCGACTTGAAGGCGTCACGATACGCTCCACGCGGAGACGTTCCGCTTCCCGTGAGTGAATCGGATGCGGTGAATGAGGCGCAGTTCAAGTTGATTGTTTCCAAGATTGAGGATTTGGCGTCACAGCCGCAGACAGTGAAAACTCAAAAGCGAATAACGAAACTTAACAGGGAAAGGGAAAAGATAAGAAAAATAATTGACGCCAGCAAGAAGAAGGCCGCACCTAAGACGAGCGGCGTGCCGCAGGGTCCGTTCAGCAGGACGGAGGACTACAATGAATTCGTCATCAAGTATGCAACGAAGATGGCGCAGGAAGGAGGCTATGACGGAGTATCCGTCGCGACGTCCGCGATCAAGAATAGAGGACTGAGACCGATTGATCAGAGCTTCCACGGAAACCTTGTCGCATACGGCCCAATGGCGCAGGGCGCCATGAAAAAAGTGGCGAAGAAAAGTGGTGCAAAAATTATAGAAACTGCTATAATGGACAATAAAGGCGTGGGCTGGAAAGTTCCGATGATCTACTTGAAGGGCAACAGAGAGGCGTTGTTCAACATATCGAAAGGAATGCCTGCGTACAAGAGAGGGGGAATAGCTAGACATGGCTAAAGGAAATAAGAATAACATAGACAAGGCGCTGGAGGCGCTGACTGGGGCGCTGGAAATAGAGCCTACTGGTGAAGAGGTGCAATTGGAGCCGGAAAAAAGCGTGAAGTTTGATCCGGAAGTTGAACTGATGGAAAATGAGGACGGAAGCGCTGACGTCAACTTTGACCCCAACGCGCCAATAGACACAGCAAACATTCCGCATGATGCGAATCTGGCGGATTACATTGAAGATAATGATTTAGGCAGGTTGTCAAGCGACCTGCTTGCAGGATTCGAATCGGATAAGGATTCAAGGAAGGACTGGGAAGAATCCTATGTCAAAGGCCTTGATATGCTGGGATTCAAGTATGAAGACCGCACCCAACCGTTCGAAGGTTCGTCCGGGGTCGTTCACCCCTTACTCGCTGAATCTGTTACACAGTTTCAAGCCCAAGCGTATAAGGAACTTCTCCCCCCAAGCGGCCCCGTTCGCACTCAAGTCATAGGGCTCTCGACACCTGAAGTTCAAGATCAGGCGAAGAGGGTGCAGCAATTCATGAACTATCAGATCACTGATGTCATGAGAGAGTACGATCCGGACATGGACCAACTTCTGTTCTACCTTCCGCTTTCAGGATCGGCGTTCAAGAAAGTCTATTATGACGGTCTCTTGAAGCGTGCGACCGCGAAGTTCATCACCAGTGAGGATTTGGTGATCAACTACATGGCGACGGATCTGGAAAGCGCTGACAGGATAACGCATGTCATCAAGACGAATGGAAATGACGTGAGAAAGCAGCAACTGGGCGGATTCTACCGTGACGTGGAGCTGCCGACGGGTCAGACGGAGTCATCCGATACTGCAGATAAGATTGATGAACTGCAGGGTGTTGAAAAGAATTATTCATCCGATGATGACGAGCATGTCGTACTGGAGATGCACGTTAACGCTGATGTGCCTGGATTTGAGGACACGTCAGGAGTAAAGCTTCCTTACATAATTTCAATAGACCAATTTTCAAGAACGGTTCTTTCCATAAGAAGAAACTGGAAGGATAAAGATCCAAATTTCGCGAAGAACCACTATTTTGTACACTACAAGTTCCTCCCAGGACTGGGCTTTTACGGGTTCGGTCTGATACACATGCTGGGTGGATTGTCAAGAACTGCGACAAGTGTTTTGCGGCAGTTAATTGACGCAGGCACCCTTGCCAATCTTCCAGCAGGTTTCAAGGCGCGTGGAATGAGAATACGCGACCATGACGAGCCCTTGCAGCCAGGGGAATTTCGTGACGTGGACGTCACAGGAGTTTCAATCAAGGAATCATTGTTGCCACTTCCATACAAGGAACCTTCACAAGTTCTGTTTGCATTGCTGGGTTTTGCCGTTGACGCGGGAAAATCATTCGCTGCGATCGCGGACATGAAGATGGGGGAAGGAAACGAGCAGAATCCTGTAGGAACAACACTTGCTCTTTTAGAGCGTGGAACTAAAGTCATGAGCGCAATCCATAAGAGATTGCATTATGCACAGAAAATTGAATTCAAGTTATTGGCAAAAGTATTCCAGATTTATCTTCCACCGCAATATCCTTACATGGTTGTCGGTGGAAATCAACAAATTAAACAATCTGATTTTGATGACCGTGTTGATGTCATTCCAGTATCCGATCCGAACATATTCTCAATGGCGCAGCGTGTCACGTTGGCGCAACAGCAACTGCAATTGGCGAGTGCCGCACCGCAACTTCACAATTTGCGTGAAGCGTACAGAAGAATGTACGACGCGATGGGCGTGGATAACGTGGAGGCGATATTGAAGCCTGATCCGGAGATGCCGGAACCTATGAGTCCGGCGATGGAGAATGCAGGCGCGATGCGCGGACAACAGCCGAAGTCATTTCCAATGCAGGACCACATGGCGCACATGCAGGCGCACGCCGAGTTCATGTTCACGAGAATGGTTCAGATCAACCCGCAGTTGTACGCGATGCTGCAGGCGCACGTATCGGAGCATATCTCATTGATTGCAGGACAACAGGTGCAGGAAAAATACAAACAACAATTCCAGCAGTTGCAGCAGCAAATGCAGCAGGCACAGCAGAATCCACAGCAAATGCAACAATTGCAGCAGCAGCAGGAACAACTGATCAACCAGCAAGCAGCTGAACAGGCTCAGATTGAAGCGCAAATGACTCAACAACTGGCACAGGATGAAGAGGCTAGAATGAAGCGAGAAGCTCAAGATCCGCTTATCAAGCTTAAACAGCAAGAAATTGACCTGAAGGCGATGGAAACACAAATGAAATTGCAGAAGGACATGATGGTTGACGCTGAAAAACTTGACCTTGAAAGAGACAAGCTGGAAGCGGAGACAAGTATTGACTTGATGAAAGCGTCAGCAGATGTTAATAAGGAAGATTCCGCGGAGGCTATGGCGCTCCTGAAAGAGAACATGGCGGCTACGAGAGAGGCCATGAAAAATGAAGTTGCTGAAAGAAAAAACCAATCGGCTGAAAGGATAGCAAGGGAAAATGCAAGATCAAAAGCAAATGGACAAAATAAAAAAACAACTTGAAAAGCTCAGCACGGTGATGCAAAAGATTGAAGAAGTAGCGAAGGACGAAATAAAAACCCATGAAGATTATTTGCAAGTCTGCGGTGCGCTGTTAGCAGTGACCCGCAACATGTACGTTGAAGCGTTGGGTCCGTATGATACTGCACGGATGTTCGAGACCGTTGCGCACAGCTTTAACATACAGGAAGATATCATAGAAGTTTTTCGCCGTGATGGTGAAAAGCCGACGCTGCACTGATGCCGTTCAAGTCAGAAAAGCAGAGAAAATACATGTGGTCGAAGGAGCCGGCGATAGCCAAGAGATGGACGGAAAAATACGGGAGCAAGCCCAAGAAAAAAGGCGGAGTAATCAAAAAACGAAGAGGAGGAATTGCAAATGCCACAGGTAGGTAAAGAGAAATTTCCATACACTTCAGCTGGAGTGGCTCAAGCGCAGAAGCGTGCGCGTGCCACAGGCCAGAAGGTCAACATGGCCGGATACAAGAAGGGTGGAATGAAGAAAAAGTATAAAGCAGGTGGAACGGTGAAGAAGAAAAAAGGCGGAACAGTGAAACTGAAGAAATATCACCATGGAGGTCGAGTGAGTGGCGGTATGAAAGATAAACAATGTTAACAAGGAGGTAGACATGAATTTATTTAAAGATCTTTGGGCGCATCTGAAGGAATGGAGTGACTGGAAATTGAAGGACTGGATTAAGGCCGGAATTTTAGTAGTCATCGTTCTGGTTGTGCTTAAAGTAATAATTATAGGTGGATAATGCCTGAAAGACCGCAATTTGAATTGGATAGGGATGCGGAGCGTCGTCGTGAGGTACAATTCACACCGCGCGACGACGTTCGTGATTTCGCGCGTAGCGGACTCGGACGAAATTATTTCGCCATTGAAAATCTTCAGGCGCAGGCTCCGACGTTCACAAAGGACGACCCACGCATAGATGAATTAAAGCAAAGAAGAAGAACGTGGAACAGATCCCAGAAATACCCTGCTGGGGAAATACTGGGCAAAACGCCGCAGCAAATGCAGAATGAGTACATGGGACTCAGCCGTGATCTGAGACAGACGGCCAAGCCAGTATATAACAGGATGTACCCAATCACCGGCGGATTCATGGACGTCGCTGAAAAAGGCGGACTGTGGGGCACACTGCTTTCAGAACTGGCTGGAAAGACATTAAAGAAAGGTAGGGATTATCTGGATGACTTAGGTGTAGCTAGTCTTGCTGCAGATGAGACTGAAGAAGATAAGGAAAGATACATAACGGAAACATTCGGTCCGCATCGTAAGAACATTGACGAATATATTGAAGGACCAGGTGAATCAGAAGTTATTTACAGTCCACACGCAGATACATACTATGACAGAGCAGAAGGATTAGATTTTGAAGACGACCCTGATCAACCTTATGTTGCTCCGGATGATTATGTAGAAGAGGATTTTGGTGATTTTTACATTGATGAAGATACCTTAGCCCCTCCATATCAAGAACCATTTGGTGATTCAGCAAGAGAACAAGCAATTATGGAACAAAACCAGTATATTCCACCAGTACAAGAAGAATTAGGTATACCAAGCCCACAAGGAGATTTTGCCAGATTTAATGAATATCCTACTCCGGAAATAGGCGTGGAATTTGGAGGGGAAGAAGTTCCACCAGCACTTCCTCCATATGAAGGACGTGAATTCGGACTTGGGCAGTTCATCAATGAAATGCCGACTTCCAGGAAGAGCGACTGGGAGGATTATTTGGAATACGTGCAGCGACTGGGAGATATGGAAGCAGGTTACCACAAACAGAAATTGACTTATGACGAGTGGCAACGAATGATGCGTAGGAGAAGATAATGCCGGGTTATTGGAACAGACCAGCCACAGGCCAACAAGAAAAACAAGAACCACGAAGTTGGAGTGGTGATTATGGACAACGAGAAGACCGTTCTCAGGATCAAGGCGGTGGTGGCGGTGGAGATGAACAGCGACGACAAGCCAGCCAGCAGGCCAATCTGGATAGAATCAAGAGAGAGGCTGAGGCAAGAAATGCGCAGGAAATAATCAATAGAAATAACGCCGCTAGAATAGCGAAGATGGAGGAAGATAAAAAATCGGCAGCAATAGCTAGAGCGAAAGAAATAGCTGCAGGAGCACCTTCATCCGAAAAAGTGTGGGATCCCAAGGCTGATGATTGGGCGAAGGACTATAGCTTTAGTACAAAAGATGTAAGAGCTGCCCCAGGAATGATTGATCCATTTACTGGAAAATTTAAAGAAGGAACACGAGAAGAATTTAGGCAAAGAACTGGGTCAAAAGTCAAAACAGAAGCAGAAAATATTGCTTTAGCGGCATATGATTTAACTAATGATCCTAAATATCTTAATATGCCTATTTATAATCCTAAGGGGTTGTATGAATCTAAATTAGACCCTGTGACTGGAAAATGGTCAGCAGATCCAGGGTATGATGCTCTTTTTGATGCGTATGAGGAAGCAAAGAAAACAGGAGATAATGAAATTTTTTTTGCCGCTTTAGGAAAAACACAGGATATAACAGCCGGAAATCCTAATATTGATTATGACACAAGCTATGATCCATGGTATCAAGGACCTACTACAACTGGCGGCGGAGGCTACGGCGGCTGGGGTAGCTGGGGAGGCTACGGCGGCGGTGGCGGCGGTGGCGGCGGCGGATGGATGTTGCCAGGTCCTGGATATAAACCGGAACAGATGGCAGGATTCTATACCCCGCAGGCCAATTTACAGCAGGCAATGGTTAATGTGCACCAGACACCAACAGTTTTTAAGAAACGCGGTGGAATAGTAAGTTTATTGAGGTTATAATATGTTCGGATTACCAGTGGAAATGATTACAATGCTAGGATCCAGTGTACTGGGTGGAATGATGTCCATCTGGGGACAGTCGATCAAGGCTAAACAGGCGGAGCAGAAGATGCTCCTTGCACGCGGCAAGTTCCAGATGGAGGCGATTGAAAAGGCGCGGAAATATGAAAACCCCGGCTTTCAGTGGACGAGAAGGATAATCGCGTTGACTGCGGTGTTCTTCATAATCGTGTGGCCGAAGATCGTGCCGGTATTCTTTGACGTATCAGTATTTTTGACATGGACGGAGTTCAGTCGGGGATTCTTGTTCCTCATAGAGCAGAAGGAAATGCTTGTTGACAGGAAGTTCGCGGGAGTCGTGATAACGCCGATGGACACGCATCTGATGGCGTCAATCATTGGATTGTATTTTGGTGGAAGTCTGGTTAAAAAATAATGGTTGGATCTTTAATAAAATTAGCCCTTAAAGGAATTGGAAAGTCTTTAAAAAAATCAAAAAAGTTAACACAAAGACAAAGAGATTTGCGTAATGCTAGAGCTAGGATACGTGCAGCAGAAAGAAGAGGTGGGGATCCCAATAAAAGAAAACACAAACAACACGAAAGTAAACGCATGAAAGAATTAATAAAACAAGGAAAGCTTGGAGAAATTAGTAAAGAAGCAAAAAAAGGAACAGGAATTTTCATAGGACAAAAAAATCCTGGAAGAGGTGTAGGGCGTTGGGATTTCAGCGATAAAAAATAATTGCGTTTTATATAAATTAGTGTATAATGCGCGTGAATGGAAGATACTACCGCTATTTACCTGATCCTAAAGAGGGTCAGGGAGCGCAAAGAACAACTGAAAAACATTATCGCTGCTGGAATTCACAGCTTTGACGAGTACAACAAGACAGTCGGTGAATACAAGGGCTATAACATAATGGAACAGGAAATACAGGACCTGCAGAAAAAAGAAGATGGAGATACCGAAACGTAAATTCGCCCTCGAGGAGAGAGACCTCGCCATAGAGGCGGATGAAAATAACAAAATCGCGGAAGAGAAAGAGAACCGCTTTGTTGCAAAAATACAACAAGAGGCTCTCAATGAGATCAAGCATCTGCCAACAGATAAAATTTTAGATAGATTACCTGACCCAACAGGATGGAGAATACTCGTTCTTCCATACAAGGGACAAGGAAAGACAAAGGGTGGAATAATATTGTCCGACACGACAATCGAGGAGAGGGGCTATACAACAGTTACAGCATTAGTCTTGAAAGTTGGCCCGGATGCATACAAAGATAAAGAGAGATTTCCAGAAGGACCATGGTGTAAGAAAAATGACTGGATCATATTCGGTCGATACGCCGGATCACGTTTTGGAATAGAGGGTGGTGAAGTGAGGATACTTAATGATGACGAGATAATCGCCGTGGTCAAGGACCCGGAGGATATCTTGCAATACAAATAACAGGAGTAAATTATGCCTGCAGAAACCAAGGTGCAAACACAGGCCGAGGCGGATGAAAAAATGGTTGACATCCCTTCCGAGGGATCTTCCGTTGATGTTGAGATAAAGGATACCCCAACAGCTGTCACGTCAGATAATGATGAGATAGTAGATGTGGGGGAAAAGGAGGTGGTCGCGGCTTCAGAGTCTGAAGTTGAAGACTACGGCAGGAAAGTTCAATCACGAATTGACAAGCTGACCAAGAAAGTAAGGGAAGCTGAAAGGCGCGAACAGGCCGCAGTGCAATACGCACAAGGAGTTCAGTCTGAGTCACAGAGAATAAGACAACAAGCACAACAACTAGATCACGGATATGTTTCTGAATTTGGTGATAGAGTAGCTTCACAGATTGGTGAGGCCAAGAAGTCACTGAAAGAGGCGATGGATCTGGGAGACGTGGACAAACAGGTTGAAGCACAGGCTCAACTGAGCCGTTTGACCATAGAAGAGGACCGTGCGATATCCCACAAGGCTCAAAGGGAACGATTGGCTGAGGAAATGAGGGCGAGAGGGGTTGACCCACGTCAACCACAAATGCCCCAGTATCAGCCACCCAGACCCCAAGCACCTCCTCCGCCGGATCCAAAGGCGGAATCGTGGGCTGAAAAGAACAAATGGTTCGGCGAAGATGAACCAATGACCTTGACATCCTTTTCAATTCATCGTAAACTGGTGGAAGAAGGATTTGACACCACGTCCGATTCATACTATAATGAAGTAGACAAAAGGATGAGGGATACATTTCCTCATAAGTTTGGACAAAATTCACCGCCTACACAGGCAGTCGCCTCTGCAAACAGGGGCATGCCAATAAGGCGCAAAGGCACTGTGAGACTCACACCATCACAAGTAGCCATTTCAAAAAAACTAGGTGTGCCACTAAGCGAATATGCGAAGTACGTGAAGGAGTAGGCATATGGAAAAAACAATGAAAACAGAAAAACTACCATCACGCGAGTCTGAAACCAGAGAGAAAGTTTCTCGAAGGAAACCATGGGCTCCACCATCATCACTAGACGCACCACCTGC
>Ga0080013_1002961_pt1 | contig 18828 bp, 26 predicted proteins | sample ETNvirenome_6_85_FD_69236 | JGI IMG/M metagenome (GOLD analysis project Ga0080013, IMG submission 69236) | Marine viral communities from the Pacific Ocean - ETNP_6_85 (SPADES assembly) (version 2) | ecosystem: Environmental > Aquatic > Marine > Oceanic | place: Pacific Ocean | collected 2013-06-19 | reverse complement strand
ATCTACTACTGTACTATTTCCTACTCTAGTTTCGTTTTCTGGTTGAGTTAACTGATCTGGTTGTACTACTCCTGCAACTGCATTATCAAATTCTCTATATCCAACATTAGCCACAGGAGTTCCTGACCCTCTTCCTGATGCAATTTGTTTCATGTTAGAAGGTACTGGTTTTGGCGCTTCACTGTCTGCAGTTTGTGAAGAGTCTCGTGAGGTCCATCTTCCAGCTCCCTTATTATTTTTAACCATTTCTTCAAACGATACTGTTTTGATAGGATCACCTAGTGCACCTTCAACACCAGGCATAAAATCTTTATTAGATGCAGTTGTACCTAATGGTCTTTCTTTAATTAAATCAACACCTCTTCCTACTAATGGGCGTGATGCTCTATAACCACCGTATAATAATCCTATACCAGCAGCATATGGGTTTTTAGACAATCCCATTGATATGGCCGCATCGGCAGCTAATTTTGAATATCCTGTCAATCCAAGTTTTCTTGTTCCTTCTTCAATAAGAGGATACAAACCAATAGATCCAGCACCTCTTGTCAGGCCGCCACCCATACCAAAAGGAGCACTTAGTAAAAATCTTGGGTCTTTCCAATTTCTTCCAACACCACCCATGTCACTTTTGAATTTTGACCACCAACTAGGTGTTTGAGGGGTATTTATTTTTGCTGGTAATCCTCCTACTAATCTTCCCGTTGTAGGATCATAAAAACCACCACCCTTTTGCACATAATTTTGTACACCTCCAGGGACAGTCATTCCAACCATTGTTCCTGAATTTGCACGTAATGGTTTTAATACACCTTTTCTTAAAGCTTGATGTCTAAATAGTGGTCTGTTTAAAACTTTACTGAGAGACATTATCTCCCTCCCTGCATACCTTGGAATGCTTGGAATGCCCCAATACCAGTTCCAATAGATTGTGCTAATGGACTTGTTTGTGGTTGCGTTGATGCAGCAATAGTTGATTGTGATTTTGGACCAGCAGCATAAATGTTTGATAAAAATTCAGCTCTTTGGTATGGTTCATAAGTTTGTTGTAATTGTGATTGTCTGGCTGCGTCTAATGTATTTTGTGCTAACTGTCTTTGTACTCCCCCTGCTTGCATTAATTGATTAATATCAGCTTGTGCCATTTGTTGTTGGCCCTGACCTATATTAGCTAATTGACTTCCAATAGTACCTTGCATTTGTTGTTGGTTTTGTGCAGCTTGTAAAGCTGTTCCAAAACCTTGTTGTTGTGCCATACCTACTTGTCTTAATCTTGCGTTTTCTAATTCTGCTTGTGCAACACCTTCTCTTCCACCACCAAAAGCTCCTGACATTACTGCTTGTGCACCTAATCTATTTTGCCCAATAGCCGCTTGTCTATTAATTTCATCAACTACATAAGATTGGTAAGGATTAAAAAATTGATTTATGTTAGGTGTTTGTGCAGCAAGTAGTTGTCCGATGCCCGAGGTTACTGTTGGAGCACCCACTCCTGTGGTTCCTGCTGCTGTTAATCCTTGTTGCTCTAAAGCACCAAAAGGCGCAACTTGCATAGAAGGTAATGCTACAGGTTTCTGTGCAACTCCACGAGCTAAATCCATTAACTCTATTTTTCGTTCTTCTATACCAGGAGCTTCTCTTATAATTGACGTTTGTATTCCTGTTCCACCTGATGATGGTGCAGGTGCAGCTTTACTTCCTCCTCCAAAAATATTTGATATTACTCCCATTAAACTTCTCTTTCCATTTGTATGTGTTTAGCTTTCCAACCCCATTTTTTTGAAACTCTTGCCCAACCAGGTCTTACCCAAAAACTTAATTTTTTGCATCCATTTAGTTTAGCAAATTTTGTAACAGTATTCACTATCTTGTCCTCCCATAAATGCCTTTTTCTTCCCGTACAGATAATAGCTTCGAGTTGGCTGTAGTTAGGTAAGGCGGCAATACGAGTTACAAATAATGCAAAGACTTGGTTTAATTCATCTTCGTCACTACCAAATACAAGAAACATTTGTGCCTCGTCTTTTTTAAGTAATTCTTTTATATACTTAGGTTCAGCAGAACCACCTGAATATTTTAAAGCCTCTGCAACCATAAAATCACATAAAGGCCAAAACTTATCTATAAATTTTGGTTCAACTGATAGAACGGATACGTCAGGTTTAATTGGCTTTGGCTTGTGCATTCCTACTTCCTTCTAATAAATCAAAAACTCTTTTATATCGTTTTTGTTGCTCGTAGAAGTATTGTGCACCCTTTTCTCTCATATCTTTCATGCTATTAGGATTTCCACCAGCTATGATACCTGCGCCTAATACTCCATCTGCTCTTGTTACAAATTCTCCATCTGCTAATTGAGCTAACATTGTATCTTCGTCTTTATCTCCTGTGCCAGATCCATCTTCGACATAACCCGATGCTCTTACATAATTATGTGCATCGTCTTCGTCATGAGATCTTTTACTTGGAAGATAGTTTATACCACCTTCATTAAATCTTTTTACTTCTGCTAATCCACCTTCTTTTAATCTGGTATGCTCCATTGCATAAGGGCCTTGTCTAAAGTCACCTTGATTTTTAGGATCAGCTTCAGGTATGTATGGTTGATCAAAAACTTTTTCATCTCCTGTTACAGGATCAATATATTTAAAACCACCTCTTTGTTTTTGTAATTCTGCAACACCTAAATTGTAAGTAGGTGTGTAAATGTCTAATGGTTTAGGATCAAACGCACCACCGAAGTAAGTGGCCGCTGCGATTGCTGATGCCATTTTACCAGGACTAAGTTCCATTTCTCCTGTAGGTTTACCACCTACCCATCTTTCTCTTCTAAATAATTTATCAAACATAGATTGCAATCCACCGGGTTGATTATCGGTAATGGGGTTAGATGCGCTAGTTGTCATACCATATTCTGCAGGGCCTCTTAAACTTGTAAGTGTGCCTGTTTGTGGTGCTCCTTGATTTAGGAAGGGCATGCTAGAATACATACTTTGTACGATAGGTTGTTGTGTGAAAGGAGTAAAACCTCCTGGGGTTCCTACTGAGGCTGATACACCTGGAATCATTTTACCACCGTAGTATCCCATTGCAGCTCCTGTTGCTCCAGCTAATAATCTTTGAAGTCCTGAACCTCCAGCGTCTTTAGATCCTTTATAACCCTTATACCCACCGTAAGCGGCTAATGCGTATGGGACTATTGCTTGCCATGCCATATGTAAATATTTTCTCCTTAATTTAGCAGATTAGGAAAGTTTAACATTTTAGTCTACCTTTATCAACTCATCGGCAAAGCACCCTCGATATTGGTGTTCGCCAACATGTGTAATACGGTCGGTTATTAAGGCATAACACTTACCGCCTATGTTTCTCCATCTTCTACAGAACGCAAAATCTTCTCCTAGGTAGGTTTTTGTGGACTGATCAAACTCAGTATCAAATAGATTATAAAAGAAAGGTCTGTTAATTAACTCTCCGTTTACGACAGTTTTCTGCGCTATTTCTTTTTCGGGATAAGCCTTGATCATTTTTTCTATAACCTCTCTCTTAATTAACATACATCCAGTAGGAGAATGCGTTACTTCAATAACTCCCTCTTTATCTATTTTTATATCTTTTTCATTTACTACTTTCATAGGGTATGTGTAGAGACCTTTAAATTTTAAATCTTTTGCATTTTTTATTGAACCATTTTGCACTCTTTCCCAACACTTATCCCACATAAGCTGTTTAAGTGGGTAAGGCACAGATATAACACCTTTATCTGCAGCAACCATTTTAAATACAGATTGTGCTTGAAATTCTATATCTGAATCCACAAATAATAAATGTGTGTCTTTACTCTCCATAAAACTAGATACACATAAATTTCTACCTTGTGTAACTAAAGAAGATTTCATAACTTGAAAAGAAGTTAATATGTTATTCTTCATACAAACCTTTTGGAACTCTAAACAAGCCTGAAAATAATGTAGTGATAATTCACTATGGCATGGTGTGGCTACAAAGATAGAATATTTTTTTGCTTTAATCTCATGAACTTTTATATCTTTATCTTTATCTTTCTTATCAAACCACATTGGTTTATTGGGGTCTTGCATTTTTATCTCCTTCATATGTTTGCAAGTTAAAAGCAAAGGTTACTCTTTCGTAATTTTCTTTTTGTGGCTGAACACAGTGTTCTAAATTTGAATCAAAAACAATCATGTCTCCTTTAATACCATTAAATTTTATTTTACCATCATTAAATAATGTTAAATCGTTTTCATTAGAATAATAAATAACACCTGAAAGAAAGCCAGCATGTATGTGTGGTGGATTGTAATTATCTCTATATGCATAGTTAATCCAAATGTCTAAACCATCGAAATGTCCCTCCCATTTTCTCAAGTATAAACTTCTATGATCTTTTCCAAGCCATGCAGCACATGCTCTTAAAGTAAAAGGCAACCAATAAGATTTATATATTAAATTAGAAGGCACTGAAACTTGAAAGTTATTGCTTTTAGTTCCTCTGTTATCATGAGTTTTAAGAGAAGCTAGAGGATGTTTTTTAATTTTATCACACTCTAATTTCCATTCTTCTAATTCTTCAATTATAGATTCAGGTAATTTAAAATGAGCAATTTTATTTTCTAAAATATTTACCTTTATCTCTGATAAAAGAGGTTTACTTGGGTCTTGCATTTAAAGCTCCTTTCAAAAACTGCTCCCACTGTCCTGCTATGTTTTTCCAGTTATAAAAATGATTAAAAAAATTAGATTGATACCTAAGATGATTATGGCAGCCTTTTGAATTTATTTGATCTGGTATTCCATCAATTATAGCTGCAAATTGATGAGCTAAATTTTTAAAATTATTATCGTATGGAACATATACGGGAAACTCTGAGCAAGTTTCGTAGAGTGCTCCGTTGTCCGTTGTTACTACAAATAAACCACAAGCTAATGCTTCGAGTGCAGAGATACAAAAAGTCTCTTCCCAAATATTCGGATACACAAAAGCATCATAAGTATGTAAGTTTTCAAGTATATATTCATTAGACTTGTAGCCTATGTAATTTACATTAGGTAATTTTTTTGCTTGGTCATATAACGCTTGATATCCTGGATCGTTTTCTTTTTTAAAATCATCACCGTATATTTGTGTACTACTATAAACATCTAATTCTATGTTTTTGTTCTCTATGAGTTGCATGGCTCCTAGTAAAATAGACAAACCTCTCCAAGGCGTTGGATGATATATTAATTTAATTTTATCTCTTTTAGGTGCTGGGTCTCTTTTTTTAAAATCAAGTATTCCATTTTTAATTACAGTGCATCTTTCTAATGGTATATTAAACTGCTTACGAAATTGTTCATAATTCCAATGACTATTAAATACATAATAATCATATTGTTTTATTTGCTCTGGGTCTTTAAAAAATTCTTGAAAGTGTGGTTGATCGGGTGCCATCTTTTGCCAAAGTATATTTATTTTATTAGCTGCTATAGGAACTTTGCCTGGCACTGATGTACATATTTGGAAGTGGTCTAATAATTCTGAAGCTACGTGCTTCTTTAAAAATTCATGTTGTAGTTCTGTTCCGCCCGCTGGTTTCATATTTTTTCTATAATTAAATTAGAAGCCACTGATACCCTATTACCAGAACTTTTAAAAGGATAAACTAAGTGTTCTAACCAAGATGGGAATATAAATAAATCGCCAACAATAGGTAAAAAAACCCTGCCATTACGGCAATGTGGTAATTTCTCTCCATAAAAAAAGTTAATTGATCCAGGTGGTGTTGTTGAGCCTGTACCCTTAAGGTCCTCGTTTGCTTCTTTTACCAAATCTCCAGGCGCGTCTAAAAACATCACTGTAGAAAAATCACAATGAGTATGTGCGTGTCTTGGGTTAAAATCTCCTGCCTTCATATAATTTACCCAAGAGCTTGCAACCTTTAAATTACCTATCTCAAATCCAAAATAACCTGTATACATTTTACGAAAACAATTAAATTGAGGTTCTAATATAGCCTGATACTTTTCCGGATCAACACGATATTCTGATTTAAAATCACCAACTAAGTTTTCAGCAAACGAATTGTTTTCATCTCGGTTACAAAGAGACTTAATTTTATTTATACTATCTTGTTCAACACGGCATCTGAACAGGATGGGACCAAAAACTAAGTATTCTGCCTTCATAATTTGGTTTTACTAAACATAGGTAAGTCTGGAACTAAAACTTCTATATCAGTAGCAAGATCTTCTTTAGGATGATTCTCTAAAAAAGCTTTTTCTGTTTCATATTTCTTATTAGTTTTAATACTTCTATAGATTGTTTTTGTTTCACATTTAATTTTATTTTTTATAGACATAAGTTTTTTTACAATAATTTATCGCCCCTGTCCACGATTGCGTTTTCTTTTTGGTATTCTTTTAGACCAACTTTTATTATGTCTACCAGGCCTCTTTTTGGGTGTTCTTTTAGTATAATTACTTACACCAAATAACGGTTTTCTTTTACCCATCTAACAACTCTACTTGTACGTTAAATGAAGCGGATATTCTTTCTTCATCACTTTGATTAGGGAGAACCTCATGGGGCATATATGATGGAAATAAAATAAATAAACCATCTTCTGGTTTAAATAAATACTCAGATTGAAATTCTGGTTCCTTTAGCTTGTCAAAACCTTGCATAACAGAGGCTACATTAGGATTAGAAAATACAATGTCCCCACAATTTTTTGGTGCTTTGACATAATAGACTGCAGAAAGTTGACATCCCGGATGGACGTGCGTTCTATTGAATGATCCTTTATTGTTCTTGTTGATCCAAAAGTTTGTAATGTGAAATTTTGTTTTACAACCTCCGAATAAATCTGTTAAACATTGGTCCATAAGAACCTCAATAACCTTAAATATTTCTTCACACATCACATCTTTAGTTTGAACTCCAAAAATGTTAGAGGCTTCATTTAAATAGTTTTTATCTTCTGCTTCTTTTAATTTAGACAATAAAAGATTATTAAAGTCATCGTTTATTATTTTTAAGTGCTGTATAGACTCGGTGAATAAAACTGTTTTTTTAACCATTTTCCTGAGATCTATCTAATTGTGCGTAGGATATAATGCCTTGTATCTCGTTTGCTGTTCCAGCAGTCATTTTTAAAATATCACCGCCTTCTAAAACTAATGTTTGCGTAATTATATTTGAAACAGTGTTAGCAGCAATGGCTTTCCTTGAAATTGAGTAAGTAGTTGAAGCAGATGTATCAGTTACTTGCACGGATAAGTTTACTGGACTTCCGCTAGAATTATCAACTTGTACTTGTCTTATTAAAAAAGTAGCACTTGTAGGACACGTTAAAACAGAGGCTGTGCCTGTTGTGGTTAAATTTATACCTTGGTTTTTATATTGTATGGTCATTAGGATAAAAAATAGTTAAATGCATTAGTGTCATTTTTTATATCATTCTCATATGAAAAGTTCAACTGAGACTGTAAGGTTCTAAAAGCTTGTAGTATTTGTCTTTGGTCTTCTTGAGAGTATTCTGTTTTAGGCTCAGGTATTTGTATTGTTATCTTTGCCATTATTTTTTTCCTCCTGGACCTAAAGCTTTTTCAATTTGAGGAACTTTTGTAGGTTTGTAACCGTATTCTTTCATTAATTTTAATAATGCTGAATCATCATTCATTTTACTTGATACTAAATTTATCGCTTTTCTTGCATCAAATTTTGCTTTTGTTAACAGGTAACTGAAAGCTTTTTGAGCTAGTGGGTTTGCAAAAAGTGCTGCCATTATCTTCTACCATCCACTCTGACATCAAATCTGAACGCGCCATATCTCCAACTCTCGTTCAAGTTTTCATTCTCTATTTGCACTGCAGCTAACCTAGCTCTTGCTCTTGTATCTACCTTTTTTGTAGAGGAAGTAATAGTAAAAGGCCCTAATGGGCTAGAAGCAGCGGTCGTGCCTTGTGGAAACTCATTTAAATATATTGTAATTTTTGCGTTACCATCTATCCTTTTAAAGTCAGGTAAGAATCTTTTAATACTCATTAAATATTCTCCATCTCCTGGAACACCTGAATTACCGTTTAAATCAAACTCTCCTGATTTAATAAAAGAAGTAATAGCTGTCTCTGTGCCATCACCATTGGCTTGATTGACTCCAATCTCATGTGCGTAATAAATTGAAGCTCCGTTCGACACACCATTTACAACTGGGAATGTAGGAGCGTCAGAAGCGTTATAATCCGTAGCATAAGGCTGTTCGTAAACTGTAGAGCCTATCCACGTTGTTCTATCGAGGGTTCCTGTAGTCCAAACACCCTCAGCAAAATTATAAGTTACCACTCTATCTATAACCGATGACGAGTTTGTTGGATAAAACCAATTTATTTCAGAATACAATTCATTTATTCCACCAAAAACTAATTGCCCTGAATTATAATTTAACCCAGGATTACTACCATCAGTGGTAAAAACATAATCTTCTACTAAACAAGGTAATGATTTTACAGTTCCATCATAACCATAAAAGCCACCTGTTTTACCCATCCAATATACAGCACCGTTTGCAAATACTCCCGCATGTTGCCCAATTAAACCATTGTTAGATCCTACTTTTCTAATTGAAAAAGTAAAAGGTGGACCCACAAATTGCATTTCATAAGCAGCTGTATCAGTTAAAACTAAAATATAATCTTTACCTTTAAAAGCTCCTACAATTTTTGTGCCATCGTCTAATCTAAATGTCCCTGCGGTGTTCGTTGATGTTGGTGCATAATCACTTGTGCTTTCTTGGTCGGAGAATCTAATAAACATTTTATCTTGCGTTGACGGAGTGCCAATAGTTGTTTCCGTTCCTAAATGAAATAAATGCCTGTCTCTGTCTGATACTATTGTCATTACAGATCTTGTTGGCATTCCAGAGCCTATAACAGCTCTAGTTTGTAATGCGTTACCTGCCGTTGGGTCCCAAGTAAAAGTTTTTCCATTAGAAATTGTAGCGATCAAAATACTTCCAAAATTATCAAAAGACCAGTTGGCAGGTTCAATTGTTACTGTGCTTGATGCAGAAGCATCGCCCCAACCCACAAAATCTGTAATGTCAGTCACAGTCGCACCGTTAGTGTGTTCTGCTGCTGTTGTTCCGTTTATGCCTCGAGTTATTCCACTAATGGTGTTTGTTCCTGTGGTGTTAGTTGTGTAGCTCATATCCTCAGAACCAATTCTTAATTTACCGTTAGTCAACGGTAAGTTTGCTGTGCTTGTAAGAACAACAGAAGATGCACCAACAAGCATATTACCACCATTATTAATTGTTGTAGTGGTTGCTGCAACTGATCGTCCTCCAAAAAGGTATGTGCCCCACCCATATCCATAAGTTTGATTTAATGGTCCAACTGGTTCGTAGGGTCGTACATCTAATGTTCCGTTGTTCGTTGTCCCTGAGCCTGTCTCTGCTGAAGGCATCGTAATTGTAAAAGTTTTTGTAGTCGGTACCGTTTGAACTTCAAACAATTGATCATCAAAACTTGTAGCTGTAAAACCTGTTTGGCCTGCATTGAATGATCCTGCATTTGCAAACGTTGTTATTTCTCCAACTTCTAAATTGTGAGCACCTGTTGTTGTAATCGTAACGGTAGCTGATGCGTTGGTTGTTGTTATGTTTGCACCAGTTTGATAATTATCTGTCTCTAGTGGAGTAATGTCATAAAAAGCACCTTCATAATAAATAATTAAAACTTTGTCAGTGCCTATTGCAGCGTATCTTTTACCATCAGTGTCTGCCCAAACATGTTGTCCTCTAGCAGCACCAATTATTTTATTATCTACTAATGCTGACCAGCCACCTATTTTTTCAGGCTCACCATATCTAAATCTTACATTATCACCATCTACCCAACGTCCCTCTGCATCTGCAGGTGTAGACTGCTTATCAAATCCTGGTTCTATTTTTACTTTTGCTAAAGGCATGTCAGATTATAACATCTTCAGTTTAATAAATAAACAAAGGGCTAGTACCTTAAAAACTCTGTTTCTATTAACTTAAATAGGCATGATAGGTTTTTTCATACCCCATAACGCTCTTCCATCTACAGCTTGCGCTTCTTTATTTGTTTCAGGATCGTAGTAATGTAGAAAACATTGAGCGTGATAATCTCCAGTAAAGGTTTTTCTCCAATGTTCGGCCTCACATCCTTTATAAACAATACCATCACCTGGCTTTAAATTGATAGGGGTTCCCTCTAAATATATAGGCCACTCTGTACCACATGAGTCTATCATTAAAGTAACACTATATTCACATTCAGGTCTATCCTTATGCTTTGGTAAAATATCACCCATAGTGTAAGATCGCCAATATGAATAAGTTGGCATTACTTTTTTACCCACAATTTCAGCAATTTTTTTAGTTTGTTTAATCATTAAGGCTTCCATTATAGGATGACCATAATAACCTGTTGTTGTGTGTCCAGGTTGTGTGTCAAACTCATCACAATTTATTCTATGAGTAATTTTACAATAATTTTTTAAAAGATCTAAAACGTCTTGCGATACAAAATTTTCTATTTTTTTATATTTACCTTCCATCATTGCCCCCACGAAACTATGGCATATCTTATTCCTTTTGTCACTGGCTTTACTCCATGTGGAAACATCCAATAACTAGGCCAAACAATTAATCTGCCTGGTTTAACATCTACCGTATATTCATTTGTTTTACAGTCGGGATCAAAAAAACTTAATTCACCACCTTCGTAATCATTATTTAACATCAAAATAAAACTCATATTTCTAACAGGGGACGTACCTGCATCAAAGTGTGGTCTAAAAAAATGACCTGGTTCATATTTTAGTATGCTCATTTCATTTAAAAAACTCATATTAAGAGTACATCCTGTCTCTTGTTTGTATCTAAAGAAGTGTTGAAAGAAAGTTGTCTTTAAAAAATTATGAATAAAAGCCATTGTCATACTTTTTTTAACAGGAACTACCTCATGTAATAAAACTTTTCTAATATTTGTATTTTCAACGCCTTCGTCATTACCTATCTTACCTTTTTGAAACTCTTCTACGGTTTTACAATACATAATGATCTTGTTTACATCACTCTGACTGATAGCCTCATCATAAACCTTTACTAGATTTTTTATTTCCATTTTGCTTTTCTCCAAAAAAACCTTTTGTAAGCATGTAAAAAAGTTGCTTGTATAGTATTAATAACACTATATTTTTTCTGTATATCAACAGTACCTATCGAGTGCGACCAAGATTCTCTTTTAAAGGGTATTACTTGTGCAACAGGTGTTCCCACTTTAATAACAGTATCTATGTGTTCATATTTATCACCATTTAAAGTTAAAGGAAAGTTAATATGATTATAATAATTATCAGTGTTTACGATGCCAGATATAATCTCAAACCTATCATCTCTGTTATTAAGAGGTGCTGTAAAAAGACAAGAATAACCAGGAGGCGTAACAATAATCCAAGGGTTTAAAATTTTGTGAAATTCTAAATTTTTATTTTTTTTAACAAGAGGTGATTCTCCTAATTGTTCTGGTTTATGTAATTGAGGCCCTTCTGGATAGTTTAATTTTCGACCGAGTTCAGGATCAGAGATCGAATACTTTACCTCTCCTTTACCATGAATTTTTTTTCCATCATCACCTTTCCATTCATTTAACACATTATGTTTTATTCGAGTATCCTGATAGTTTCTAATTAAATATCCTGATTGTAATGTTTCTAAAAAAGGTATGCAGCCTTTAATTGTTCTATCATCAGCACTATGATTTAAAGACTTAAACCATTTTGGAATATTTAGTTTGATAGGTTGTGGTAAAATATTTAAATCTTTATGTGATTGAATGATTAAACTATCTGCTTTGAATTCAATGTTCTTATAAATCATTATGATTCTTATATTAGAATCAAGTCTAAATTACAATTATTATTTCATTGATATAAGAGGACGAATTGGTGTGCCCGCTTCAGCAAGAATTGTATCGATAGGATGACTTGGGTTAGCAGGACATGTGTCTCTGTCTAAAGCTCTAATTAAAGTAAGTGCATTATCAGCATCCGGTTGATTTATAGGAAAGCCTTTCACCGCTTCATAAGCTGCAATCGTATTATCAATCTCTTCTTGCCAATTTGCTAAAACTCTAATTGTTTCAACTGCAGGCTGCTGTGTAAAAGTAGTCCCATCAAAATTAAAACTATTACCTTGAACAAGCCAATCGTAATCAGCGTCACTTATTTCCATAGTTGTTGCTTCGATAGACCAGTTTGGGCAGATATCATTTGGATCAACTCCTGGAGGAGCGATTTTAATAATACTATCATCTCTATGAATTATTGTAGCTGCCATATTATTATCCTGCTATATCCTCGTAAATTACAATTCCACCCTTAGTGTTATAAATAGAAGCAGGCGAACCTTGACTTGATGGTGAATTAGGTGTAGTAGCAGGGGTACCACCTCTACTTTCCTGTCCTAAGAAAGTTCCACTTGGTCCTCCGTTAATATATGTTCCATATCCAAAAATAAAACTTCTTGAAGATTTTTGGTTATTGTAGTTAGGTGTCATATCAACTCCTTGAGTTGAAGGTCCAAAAGTTCCAGAAGCACCTGGGTGACTACCTGGGCCACCGTTTGCAGTGTGTCCATTAGGACCGCCCCAATTTGTTGCGCCTCCAGCTCCTATGCTGTTTCCACCATTAGCTCCTGAATCTCCTACTGTGTAGGGAACGGAATATGGTTGTGTAATTGTTGTATGGAAAATTCCATAACCACCATGTCCAGCTGTACCGTTTGGTGGGCCACCGGTTGGTGTATTATTAAAGAATGCTCCTCCGCCACCGCCAACAAGGTGTACTTGAATTTTAGTCGCTGCTGGATTAGCTGTGTAAGTTCCAGAAGGATTATTAGTGTGTGTTAAAGTTGTAACATAAATCATGTTATTTCCACCTGCTGCTCCTGAAGCTGCAGCCGTTAATCTTCCGTCTTCGTCAACAGTTATGTTTGCTGTCGTATAAGTTCCTGCAGTCACTGCAGTTGATTGTAATTGGCTTGGTCCAACAGAGTTGGCAGCCATTTTATTTAATGTAACATTAGTTTGTAAAATTTGTGCAGTCCCAATTGCATTGGGAGCCATTTTATTTTGAGTCACATTAGATTGTAAAATTTGTACAGTCCCAACTGCATTAGGTGCCATTTTATTCTGTGTTACGTTTGATTGTAAAATTTTTGCTGTTGTTACAGCGTCTGAAGCTATTTGAGCTGCAGCTACTGTTCCACCTAAAGTATCTAAAGAAACTTCTTTTAAATTTGTGCCGTCTGAATAAGCTGCGTAAATTTTAGCAGCATCTAAAGTAAATCCTGTGCCTGATGCAGTTTTAATAGTTAAGTTTGCTGGGTTAGTTAATCCAGTTGCGTCAAAGATATAAAATTTTTCTATGCTATCAGGTATAGTACAAATTGTACTTGCTGCAATTGATGCAGTAGCAAATTTAATTACCATGTTTCTAGCGTTCGATAAAGTTGCGTTTGTCATCGCAAGAGCTAAAGTACCACCACTTGATAATGTTACTTGTTCGTAACCAGCTATTGCTTGTTGTACTAAGTTTAAGTTTGTATTAGTTTTATCACCCCATGTACCAGCGTTTTCGCCAGTTGTCATTAACTCCAATTTGAGGTCTGCAGAATAATTTGATGCCATATAATCCTTATTTTAACCTAATTAAGCAGCAAGATCAACAGGGGACCAATTATTAGTTACCCCAGGATCTATCTCCTGCCATGTTGTTAAGATAGGTGAACCAATACTCGCTGTCAACCCTATACCAGAAACGCTAATACCTGCAGTACCTGTAATTGCTACTGATCCCACAGATGTAGTTAATGCACCCGCAGTAGTTACAGGATATATTGATGCTTGGCTGGCTGATCCTATTGCTGTAGTAACTGCTTGACCACTTACTGCCTCTACTGTTGTTTGAACTAACGTAATAGAACCTAAAGAAAGTGAAGCTGATATTCCTGTTACATCTACAGGTATTTTTGGCTCAGGAACTACTTGACCAATTGATCCTGCTAATGCTTGACCTGAAACACTTTCATTAGTTGTTTGAACTAAACTTTGTTGACCTAACGATGTTTGTAGTGCAGGTTCACCTACAAAGACAGTAATATTACCATCAATTTTTATTGACTCTAAGCCTTGAGTTATAGTTAAAAGACTCAAACCTGCTTGAGATACTTGGTGATCTATTTGAACTGTAGGTGAACCAAGCGAAGTTGACATCGATTGACCTTGTGCAACAGCAGAGAAAGCTCCTCCCCATACTAAGTTACCCCAAGATAATCTACCCCAACCTTCACCAATTAAAAATCGTTCATCTATTGTTGCTGCACCAACGTTTGTGGTTGCTGCCTGTCCTGTTGGAATAATTGTTGCTCCTCCAGTAGCTTCTGAAGCTGTACCTACTGAACTTGCTAAAGCTTGACCTGTTACTGAAACAACTGTTGCAATTTCAACTGATGATGACCCAACAGATGGAGTAAGACTTTGTCCTGTTGGCGAATCACTTGAACCAAATTTTGCAGTTGCTCCACTTATACTGGTTGATAAAGATTGACCCAAGGCAACGATGTCACCTGCAACACCCCAAGCGTTCTCACCCCAATATAATCTTCCCCAACCTTGATTTATTTCTCCTGAAACATCTGTTAGTGTTCCTAATGATGTTGTTGAACTTTGACCTGATACAGCGACACTTACGTTAGCTTGATCGCCCCAATTGTTTATACCCCATTGACCTTGACCCCATTTATTATTAGCCATGTATTACCTCGGGGAATAACGGAGAACCCGCTATGAAAAACAAATTAATAATGTTCGCCATAGCAGGCCCCTCCTTTAAGTTATGCGATTCTCAATATTGCTGCTGCCGTTGTAAATGCTGGAAACTGAATTGTAAAAGTTCCGTTACTCGCAGTTTTTTCACCGCCAAAATCTAATACTGCCACTGCTTTATCGCCATTAGTGTCATTATAAATTAAAGCGCCTCTTGCTGTGATTGTTACACCAACAAAAGATAAATCAGCAAAATCCGTTATTGCTGTATTTGTTGCTATTGATGTTCCTACATTGACAAGAGCTTTACCACCTGAAGAGTATCCACCTGATGGTGAAGTTACTTGTCCACCTGTAGTAAAAGATGTTGTTGATTTTCCTAAAGTAGCTGGTGTTCCGTACATTGATAACTTAAATGAGTTTCCACCAGGGTTACTAAAATTATGAGTTGCTTCTAATAATTCTTTTTTGAAAGAATTACAGATTGCGTTAGTTGTTATTGCCATTTTATCTCCTTAATTAATTATGGTGACGGTGAAGGTATTTTAATTCGAGGAACTCCACTGTCGTATTCTCCTCTTCTTCGTCTACCCATTTGTTGTAGACCAAAAGCTTGTATGCTTTGATTATACCTATCAGAATACAGTTTGTATAGGTCTTCAGGACCTTTTAAAAAGCCATAAGCTTCTTTTAACACTCCGTATAATAATAGCTGTTCATGTTGTTTTGAAAGTGTAGTGCTAGTTGAACTATCAAAATGAGGTGGGTCTTTAATAAAATTGACCTGAACCGTATCAGCTGCTGCTGGTGTTGGAGCAACCAATATGACAGGACCTTGTTGAACATTATCCTCCCAATTAGCCCAGTATTTAGGTGTGCCTGTTGCACCTGTTGGATTAAATTCAGTTATAAAACTTGTGTCTCTTCTTTCTAAAAAAGTCCTATTTCCATTCGCTGCAACGTGCTGTACAGACCTAACTAAAATACAATCAGCTGGTAAAATAACATATCTATTATTAGCTGTAAAACTAGATGTAGAGTATTTTCTTAAATCATCGTAATCAACTTGTCCTGCTATTTCTAATTCTACATTTCTTATGAATTGATCTAAAATAGTATCACTTAAAACATTACTATCTACTTCTGTAAAGTTTCGTACTTGTGTTAAAAAATTTGCATGTGTAATAGCCATTATGAAATACTCACTGTTACATTGCCTAATAATGTTGAAGCTTCTCTTCTTCTATTTTGTAATGAAGGATCTTCTGGAATCATACTATGTAATATAGATGTAACTCCATTTCTTGTAATTTCAAAGTCTTGTGTTTTAAATGCAAATTGACCAGGTAAACTTAAATTAGCCACACCAACCATAGTTCCACCAGAATCAGCTAAAGTATCATCATTAGGTGCAACAGTTTTAGGTTGTTGAAATCTTTGAGGTCTTACTTTTTGTAAAGCAATAGCATCAGTTACGTTTCTTCTTCTTGTTATTTGTGGTTGTTTAGGATCATATTCAGATATATGAACAAAAGAACCATTCCATTCTGTAACCATTTCTTGATATGGGAAAGCTAATCCACTTCTATCAGAAATTGCTAATGATCTTTTTCCGCTTGCGTATTTAGCCATTATGATACATTTGGAAAGTACGACTGAGGAGAGATATATAATGATGTTCTCTGCCCGTCTTCTTCCAAAGCTCTTTTCATTTCATCTTCGTAAATTAATTTCATTGCTTCAAGTCTTTCAGGTGCTTTTTTCATAGCTAAATAATAAGCTAGACCTGCACACATACATGGTAAAAATCTGTAAACTACATCAGCTTGTTGGTCATTATAAGCTGTTGCGTCTTCAATTCTATTTATAGTGTAATATTTTAAAGTTGTGTATGTTGATGCATCAGGCGCAACATATAAACTTATTTTTGGAGTTACTTGTCTATCAACATAATATTGTGATGGTTGTCCTCTTGCTAATTTATTAGGTTTAGCTGAATAAGCAGATCTGTCTATTTTTGTAAGCGCTACATCTTGTGTGTTAGCATTATCACCTGACGCAGCTGTGGTTGATATGTAAGCTTCTAAAACATCACTTACATTGGCAGCGACACTGTAAGTAGCTGTACCTGCTGTTAATGCTTGTTCATTTAATTCAACTTTCCAAAGATGTATTCCTCTGTTTCCCCAATCAGAAAATAATAAGTTTAATGATCTTCGTGCTGTTTTTAAATCATAGCCCGTGCTTGGTCTAATACCACCACATCTTTCGAATCCTTCATCAATGACTTCATCGATATTAAGATTAAATGATGTTGCTCCTGATGTTGCCATAATTAATCCTTACACTGGCATCTTTTGCCAAGTAATTTTTCTATTATATGTTTTATATACTTTTTAATTTTTTTAAACATCAATCATGCCCTTATAATATTGTTCGTATGATTTATTAGAAACTTTTTTACCATCTAATTCACTTTTAATATAAGATCCCGTATAGCCACCAGTGCTAAAGCTTCTGCTATAATTAAAACTTAAATTTTTCGACTTACCTCGTTTTGTTCCTGTAACATTAAAACTGGAGTTTTCACCTTCTTTGGTATAACCAAGACCTATCTCACTAGATATATTTTCTTTAGTTTTTTTACTAAAAGGTTTTTCAAAAGTAAGATCTAATTTCTTATCCCCTTTTCCAACACCCATAGATGCTCTAGGCGTGGTAACATATTCATCATCATATATTCCACCACCAAAAGTAACATCAAGTTTCTTTTTCTTATAAGACTTTTTATCAGCCATTTGGCTCCTCCAATTTTATTTGTGCGGCCGCATTAAGAGTGTCAATTCTCTTCTTTTTACGGTTGTACAACTTCTTTGATTGTATCACTTTAGGCTTGAATGTTCTAGACCTTAGACTTTTTGCTACTGGATTTGTAGATTTTACCATGTGTTTTTTCTAACACTTTTCTAAATTTGCTTTTTTCTGCCCTGCCCCAACCTCTACCTAGACCAGGTTCTAACTGTTTTTTTATTTGACTTCTAGTTATAGCCATCTAATCTAACCAGGGTTTATAATTTACTTTTCCGTCTTCCCTAAATGCTCTTAATGATTGGTTTCTATTTGCGTTGCTAGAATAACTACAATGAATCCAGCCTGAAGTAGGTTCATTATCTCTGTAAAATTCTAATATGAGCTGGTCATATTCTAACTCTGATTTGATCCAAAGAGCTAGCTCCCTATTATCCACACCAGGTATTTCAAAATCGGCTGCTGCAGCACTTTCATCTGCTACGTGTTGGCTGTTTATACTGCTACCAATTTCTGTGCAAAGCTGAGCACAACGGAATCCCGAGGATATAATTAATGGTTTATCAAAGTGGGATCTAACGGGCTGTAATATATTTACTGCCAATGATTTTAAATTTTCAATTTGCTGTGGGTTAGGATTATTATTTATACCCTTTCTTTCAGCTATTTGACTTTTGGTAAGCTCATCTAGGGTTATGTTTGCAGTTAACTTCATTTTTTTTTCTCCTCTATTTCATAAAAAAATTTATCAGTATCTTCTGTTTGCCACTTTCTTGAGTCTTCTACGTTCCATTCAGAAGTTTGTACTTTCCAATCTGGAACATTATCCTTAACTGTAAAGGATGGAATGTCCCAAATCAACCTGTTGTTCGGTTGTGCAGCATAATTACCATCATCTAACGCTAAAATATGTGCACATTTATGTTCATGTGGTATCTCTGAGTGATCTGTATCTAATATATTAGACTCAGGATGAGCAAAATCTAAAGTAAACAGGTAAGCCCCTGAGTGTGTTTTCTTGTCTTTCCCGAAGTATTTCCCTGCTTGGCCATCTAAAATGTCCCAAGAAGTAATAGCAGGATAGTAACTAAAACAGTTCCATAAAACCAACTCATCAAGCCTACGTTTAGGAACATCCTCTGGCTTAAAGCCTCTTTG
>Ga0080013_1002960_pt1 | contig 18829 bp, 21 predicted proteins | sample ETNvirenome_6_85_FD_69236 | JGI IMG/M metagenome (GOLD analysis project Ga0080013, IMG submission 69236) | Marine viral communities from the Pacific Ocean - ETNP_6_85 (SPADES assembly) (version 2) | ecosystem: Environmental > Aquatic > Marine > Oceanic | place: Pacific Ocean | collected 2013-06-19 | reverse complement strand
TTCTAATTTCTGAAGATCAATTACGTAGTTAGAGAGACTTCTAACATTTTCTAGTTCGTTTACTTGTTGAGGTGCATCCTCAACAAACATATTTTGTAGATTTTCATTCATAGTTTTTTAACTCCTGTTTTATAAACTCTACTTCCTTGCAACATTTACGATATCTATTCCACCAAATTATATCAGAAATAAAATCCCAAATTCTAGTAGGCAGGTATACGGTTCCAAAAATAAATCCTAAAAAGGGTTTGTCTCTGTTAAGAGCTTTAAGAGCTTTTTTAGAAATTGATCTGTTTTTTTCTACATCTAAAAAATGTTCAATCCATTTTTCTGTAACTTTTAATCTTTCTTTTAATTTATATTTTCTATTACTCATCTATTTTTCCTTTCTCATATTGAATTTCAATTAAACAACCAATGCGTTCAGCATCGTTGCATAATCTATTAAGTTCTATTCTTCCCATGTCTTCTTGGCAATGCCAATGTTTTCTTACATCTCCAATTAACTTTTTACCATGTTCATCACGATCATAAGGTCCTTTTATATCATCATCAGGAACATCTATATTTTTCATTAATTTTTTAAAATCTTCACATCTTTCTTCATAGTCTTTTGGCTCTTCATCTTTAGAGGCCCAAGAATCTAAATGTCTTCCTTTATATGTTTGATTGTGAATCATTATAAAATTAGACCATATATAAAAACCATCAGCTTGTCTTTCGTTAACAAAATTAAAACCAACAGTCTTAACTAAACTAAGAATAGTTTCTTCTATTTCTATTCTTGGATCACTCGGATGTTTTCTTTTTCTTTCTTCAACTTTATATACTATTTTTTTACTCATCTATTTTTCCTTTCTCATATAGATTGATTTTAATTGGATAATACATTCTTTCTTGTCGGTCCCATTTTAGTAAATTATATTTACCATTAGTTATATCCGATACTACTGAACATGCAACGCCAATGATCGCCGGATCGCCTGTAAGTAGTAAATAATCTTCTTCTTTAAAATCTTTTAATTTTTGTCTTAAAGAAAAAATTATAGGACCAGGACTAAAAATTATTTGAGAGTCTTCTTTTAGTAATACTTTAATATCACCAAATTTCTGAGCCCCCATAATATTAATTTTAGGTCTGCCCTCTCGGGTACCTGGGATTTCTTGAATAACATATACTATCGCTTTGTCTTTCATACTTGACAATATAGTATCGAATGTATATATTGTCAACTAGAAAGTAGAAAAAATATTATGAATTATAAATTTAAAACTAAGCCATACGCACATCAAACTACTGCGTTGGAAAAATCGTGGAATAAAAAAATATTCGCGTACTTTATGGAAATGGGAACGGGTAAAACAAAAGTTGCCATTGATAATATTGCCATGCTTTATGATAATGGTAAAATCAACGGTGCCTTAATTATTGCACCCAAAGGTGTGTATAAAAATTGGTATTCTCAAGAAATACCAACCCATTTAGCCACTCATATAAAACCTACAACAGTTCTGTGGCAAGCAATGATTAATCAAAAACAACAAAAGTTGTTAGATACATTGTTTAAACCGGGACATGACTTACACATTCTAATAATGAATGTTGAAGCATTTAGTACAAAAAAAGGTGTCGATTTTGCGGCAAGATTTTTAAATTCCCATAACACCTATATGGCTATTGATGAATCTACGACTATTAAAAATCCAGGAGCCAAAAGAACCAAAAATATAGTTTCTTTAGGTAAGTATGCTAAGTATAGAAGAATTTTAACCGGTTCCCCTGTGACAAAAAGTCCTTTGGATTTATATAAGCAGTGTGAATATTTAGATGAATTTCTATTAGACCATTCTTCGTATTATACCTTTAGAACTAGATACGCCATTATGCGTAAGGCTAATTTCAATGGAAGATCGATTGAAATAGTTGTGGGCTATAAAAATCTAGGAGAATTATCCGATAAACTAAAACCCTTTTCTTACAGAGTATTAAAAGACGACTGTCTGGATTTACCTAAAAAAACCTTTATGAAAAGAGTTATAACCTTAAGTGCGGAACAAGAAAAAGTATACAAACAAATGAAAGAAATGGCGTTGGCCCAGTTAAATGGAAAGCTATTAACAACGGCTAATGCATTATCTCAATTAATGCGACTACACCAAATCACATGTGGTCATTTTAAAGCTAATGATGGTTCTACACAAACAATTAAGAATAATAGACTAAGTGAATTAATGAATCTACTAGATGAGGTAGAGGGTAAAGCAGTTATATGGGCTCATTACCAACACGATGTTCACACCGTTATAGAAGAAATTAAAAAAGAATACGGCGATAACTCCGTTGTAGACTATTATGGTAAAACACCAAATAATGAAAGACAGGGCAATATAACGAAATTTCAAGAGGACCCTAGTTGCCGGTTTCTTGTTGGAACCCCTTCTACGGGTGGCTATGGGATAACTTTGACGGCTGCCAGTACCATGATTTACTATTCTAACGGATATGACCTAGAGAAGCGTCAGCAGTCCGAAGCAAGAATAGATAGAATAGGACAAGAAAAACCTATGACCTATGTTGATATAATTTGTGAAGATACGGTCGATGAAAGAATTGTAAAAGCTTTAAGAAAGAAAATTAATATTGCTACTGAAATTATGGGTGAAGAATTAAAAGAATGGATATAGAATTTTATGAATAGAGACCGGAAGTGAGATCCTAGTGGGCATATGGTGGTGCCCTGCTTTGACGAGCGCAGTTGGTTCGGTATTCCGAATCTCTACATTTTCATTTGACCGTTAAACCAACGACCACCATGTTTTACAGTATTATGTCTCAGAAAATGTAGGACTCGTACGCGTAGCGCGCTGGAATTTTAAATTCTCAGGTTTTTAGTGTATTTTTGGAGTCCTTGTCGTTTTAATCGATTGATCGCTCGAACATAGCCCCATTTTTCAAAAAATTTAAATATTTTCATCATATTATTTACAAGCAGGGCGCAGAGCGCCCTACTCATGTTGTTGATTGTTAAAGATTATTTAACTTCGATTGATCTAGATTTTTTAGATTCTGGAAGAATCTTGTTTAAAGAAACTTTCAGTAATCCGTCTTTTAACTCAGCACCTTTGATTTCTACATCATCGGCGATGGTAAATACTTTAGAGAAGTATCTTTTAGCAATACCTTTATGGATTACTCCATTAGATTCTTTGCTATCGTTTACTTCTTTAATAGATTTAATTGTTAATAGATTATCTGCATAATCAACTTTGATATCCTTCTTACTGTAACCTGCAAGAGCAACTTCTATGTCGTAAGTTGTGCCTCCAGTTTTTACAATGTTATAAAAAGGAAATGTAGCTGTAGGCGTACGAAAGAATTCGTCGCTGTCATCCATAATTTTTTCAAAATGATCGAAAATATTATCGAAACCTATAGATACAGGTCTTAATTGATTAAAGATTGATGGTAGTTTTAGTTTATTGAGTGTCATTTAACCTCCATGTTTAGACAGTTAATAAAATAGGCCCTTAAAGGCACCTATAAGCCCTATATAATGACTTTTATAAGAAATGCAACACTTATTCTACGACTTTTCCAGCTTCCCATTTCATGTCTGGAAGTCCGTTTTCATAGTGTTTACCGTCGTAAGTTAATACTTGCTTTCTGTTAGATCCTTTTTCATTGTAGCTTACATGCACCCAGCCACCTGCCGGATCATCTTTGCTATAAAACTCAAGAATCAATTGATCAAAGTCTACGTTTGCTTGTAGCCAGTAGGCTACTTTAATATTTGGTACACCACCTATTTCAAAATCAACCGCCTGGCCCCTTGCATGTTGAGACGTTTTTTTGCTGCCGATCGCTTCACACAGCGCCTCGGATCTGTAACCCGATGTTATTGTAATTGGTTTGTCAAACTTAGCACGAACCGGTTCTAGTATTTCATAACATACGTTTTCTAAGTTTTTTATATCACCTGCTCCCGGTGAATTGTCGATACCCTTACGGGTAGCCGTCATTGATTTAGTAAATTCCTCTAGCTTAAAGTGTTTGGATAATTGCATGGTCCCCCTGATAGTGTAAGATTAGTTTTTAATGATGTAGAATAAAGAACCTACGATTGAAAGTATAATAAATATAATAGCGCCTGCGCCTTTGCCCCGGTTCATAAAAGTTTTAAGTTCTTTGACATCTTTGCCCATCTCATCGATTCTTTTGAATAATGTTTTCATACGTTCAGCGCAAATCTTTTCATGATATGAGATTCGCAGATGTGCGTCTGCTGTTAAATTAGTTTGTGCTTTACGTGTTTTTTTCATTAAGCTGTTAGTCCCCTTTGTCTTAGACGCATTGCTTTTTCTTCATTGGACAATAATGCATCATCTGTATATGTCAACCCAGTTTTTGGATTAATATTACTAGGTAGTGCTGCTGTTTTAACTACTTCTTGTGAGACGTTTGCAGTTTCAATCGGTTGATTGTTCGGTGGTGTTATAAGTTCTGTTAGTTGTGTCTTAGTTTCTTGTGGCCTGATACTAGACACTGGCTCTGTTTTTATTTCTTCGTTTAATCTAGGATCTTCACCTGTGATAAAATATTCTTCCAGTTGTGCATCATTTAATCCCAAAGGAACTCCATACCATCTTTTCTTGATCACATTTAATTTTTTAGGGTTATATATATCGATTAATTCTAATGGATTGTTTTTATACTTATCTGTTTTGTTTATTCTCTCTAATAACTTAGGATATAAAGATGTGTAATCCATAGGAGGTATATTAGCTGGATCAAATTTTCCCGTAAGCATCATGGCAATTGTTCGTGTTCCAAACCCCCCTCTGTTTTTAAACTGCATCATAATCTCCCGGTTGGATAAGTTTAAATCATTCTTTAAAAACATAACAAAGTCATAGGCCCTATTCATTTCTCTGTATCTATTCACCTGTAGGTTTTCAAATTCGTTTTGTAATAAGAAAGGATCTGAGATTAATTTTTGTACATTTCTTGCGTCTCTTCTAAAATCATCAGCGGTTTTTTTAAGTCTTCCAGTAAATTCTCCGACCTGATTGGTTAGATATTTCATAGGGTTCTGTTCTTCTAAACCAATACCTAAAAGTAGTTTAGTAATTTGATTAGCTGTGTTTAATTCAACACCAGACCGAGTAAGTTCTCCTTCCGCAGCCATGATTACTTCCTTAGAATTTTTAATTGTAGCTGGATTAATATCTAAGAATAAGTGTGCAAACATCTTAGCAAGTATTTCTCCTTTGCTATCGTTTAATGGATCAAATATAATTCTTCCGTCTTTATCTTTACCTCCTCGACCAAACCCTCCTAGACTACTCGGAGCTATGTCTAGAAAATTTTCAATTAATAAGGCCGGAGCAATAAAAGGTTCAAACATTAAAACTAATGCGCCAGGTATATCTTCTTCAAAATCATAAAAGAATGCTTTACCAAATCTTTTAAACATGGCTTCATCGTCGTTAATAGGATTAAATAATTTACTAAACATTTGAGCAAAGGCATCTTGCACACCTTCGTAAGGTTGTTCCCTTGTCCAGTTAAGTGTCCAGAATTTTTTAGTTTTCTCATCTACTTTACTTACTGGGAATAAGGTTGATGTTTTATCATAATAAGGAGAGAACCATCTTTGATATTTTTGCATCCACTCTTCATCAATGCTGGTTAATGCCCCTGTGAATGCACGTAAACCTTCTTCTATTCCATATAAAGTCGCTGATAAACCCATCATTCGTTTAGCACCCATTTGTCTTAGGTATGGATTGCTTGAGCTTAATTCTCTCATACTATAGACCATAGTATTATAAACATTTCTAATGTTTTCAGATCTAAATGCTATGAAATTCCCCATTGGTAAACGTCTCCAACCTGCAACCAGGTTAGGAACAATGTTGTAGTTAGGATAAACATCTCTAATATATTTTCCTGCAATTTGTTTTAAGGCATCACCATAAGTTTTAGCACTACCATCTATGTTTAAGGGATCCCATTTCATTGCAAAGACTTCATCAAATTGTTTTCCTACTAAGTCGGCCCAGGTGTATGCTGTTTTTCTTCCCGGCTCTATAACGTAGCCTAATTTTTTAGCTCGATCTAAAGTTAAACCTTTGATTGGAATAGCTGGTATTAATTGAGACTTTGTAAACTCATATCCATATGCTTTCCAAACACTGTCTGAACCTTGATAAAATTCTGTAGCTTTTCTAAAGATAGGGTTGCTCATAAGAGCTTTAAAGAATTGATCTGTTGAACTCCATTTACCTTTTGCAAGATCTCCTATAACTGCCTGAACCTCTCCACCGACGATTGAAGAATCTAAGATTCCGACATCGGCCCACTCTTTTAATTTTTTATTCATGGCAATAGGATTAATTCTTCCTTTACCTATGACATCTCCAAACACAAACTTCATAGCTTCCATAACACTAGCGTGTGATCCAACATGTCCTTGCATAATAGAAAAGAACATTGCTGTTTCAAAGTTTCTAGCCTGTGTCATTAAAGATAAAACTGTCTTACTTAGTTGAGCAGTAGTCTTAGCGGCAAGGATAGGTTTGTACCAACTCTGTTGTAATAAAAAGTCGGTCCATATAGCATCTTGTTTAAGAGCTGCTGCAATTTCAGGAGTAGTCCAATAGTTCCCTGCTTTTTTACCAACACCTGGTGCATAGATTTTAGCTATATCAATATTTGAAGTCCGCATTATTTCTTTAATAGGAACTAATGTTTTAGCCACCCATTTCTGAACCCCTTCTTTAGCAAATTTAGCCGGATCAGTTGTAATCCAACCTGACTTTAATCCTTCTCTTAATATACTTTTGTGAGTAAATAAATGTGAAAGTAACTCTGCTTGACCCGTAACTGTGTCCATAATAATAGCTGTAGGATCATCTACTTTACCCATTAAATCTTCTATAACTTTTGGAAGGTTCTGTTTCTTTTTAAGAATTCCAGTTGGACCAACTGAGGCCATGATAGCTTGCAGTCTTTTAACTGGACTACTTCCTTCTTTTCCAAATTGTAGAATCTCATCTACTCTTAAGGATGCTTTTCTGTTTAACTCGGGCCAAAGCTTACTTCCTTCTTTAACATTCTTAAATGTTTTGTCTTGTTTTTTAATTAGGTCAACAAAGTATTTAGTAGCTGCAGCTATTTTTTCTTTATCCGGTTTAAAAGCTCCCTGAAATATACGGTATGAAGTTGTTACATATTTTCCCATACCATCTATAATTTCTTTTTTTATTTCATCGCTTTTAACATAAGGTTTAATCTGTTTACTTAATTTTTCTATAAGTTGTTGAATATCTCTTGCCGGTTGTTGTAGTACCTTAGGAAGTGCATCTAATTTAATTTCCCCTTTCAAATAACCAATCACATCATCCCAGTGTTGTTTGCCTGCACCTACACTAGATGTAGTAAAAGCTTTGTTAGCAAATCCTTTTCCTAACATATCATAGACGGCTCTATCTATTCGCGATATTAAAAGACCTACTTGTTTTTTATAACCCCTTACCTTCTGTTCACCTTGTAATATTATTTCTTTAGCTTCTTTAGTCCAGGCGCCCCTTACTCTTAAAGGTGGAAGAATTTTGGATTCTATTAATCCTAAAATCCTTTCTTTTAAAGGTCCTTGTGTTGTCGAAAAGTATGCCCAGTTTTTATAGGGTGGAAGTCTTAAAACTTTACTTCCTATAAATCCTCCCGTATTCCTAATTCCTTTAACCAGTTGAGGGAGTCCTGTCTTTCTACTTTTCATAATATTAGATATAGGATTCATTACCGCGCTAACTGGTTTTGAAACTGCTCTGCCGGCCCATTTAGTTCCACCCCATAAAGCTTTTCCACCCACACCAATTGCTTTAGTTAGTCCACCAATTAAAACGGTTCCTTCTGCTCCATGAATTAATTTCTTTTTTAAACTATAGATGGATTTCTCTCGACCAGTCATCTTTTCATATTGTTCTCTAGTAAGAGTAGGCATCCAACCAAAACCTTCACCAAAAGTTCCAGCATGTTTTTCTCCCGGTACTGTTTCGGATGTAAGTGTTCTACCTAATCCATACTTAACAGCAACAGGAAGTCCCCATCCTCCCATCTTTTGTGCAATGCTCGAAGCGTATTTTATATTACCAAAACTATCGGCTATTTCTTTTCCAGCTTTAGATTTTGCAGGAAGTTTTTTGATATACCAATCCGTAATTTTTTTAGCGGTACCGGGTGCCACTTTTGTAGCTCCCCACCCCAACGCTTTAAGAAGTTTACCTCCTAAGACCGTACTTATTCCGAACTTAGTAACTTCATCCGCCATGTTTTGAATCAAACTGTCCTGTGCAAAAGGTCTTAACTTATTTTGATACTGTATATCGTCTGCTCTAGGCCAATTGGCTTCAATCCAATCCACGGCATTACTTGCATTCTCTGGACCAACGGCAGCTACAACTTCTGCAATAGTTTTAGTAAGAAAACGTGCACTATCTCCAACAGCTTCCGCAGCCCCCAGTTTAGTCTTAGTCCATTTTTTACCAAGCCATTCTTTTTGATAGGCTCTGCCAAAATCGTCTTCTCTAATTTGAATATTGTAATCATGGTCACCAAAGTAATCATAGTACTCCCATCTTTTTTCAGTATTCTCATCAAAGTTCTCGGCGTTATCTTTTATATATTTTTTAAGTTTGCTAGTATTAAATAAAGGGTTATCAGCGCCTGCTTCTTTAGCAGCTTTTTCTGAGCCAAACTGTTTAAGGGTGGTAAGATAGTCTGAAACTAAATCAGGATTGTCTCTAAATATATCAAGGTAAAGTTCTACTTTCTTTCTATAGTCGGAAGGTAGGGTATTAACATATTTTCTATGTTCTTTGGATATAACATCAGGATTATATTTTTCGCTGAGGATTGCCATTTTTTCTTTCACTCTTTCTTGTATACCAGAAGCTTCTAACTTCGCTCTAATCTCGTTCATTCTAGTTTTGATACGAGTATCTAGATCTTCTGATTCTTTATTTGGTAATGCGTTTGGATCTGCCATTCATCTTATGTTGTCTCCGTGTCCATCGGCAACACAAGACTCACTCCGTATTTGTTGTTGAAAGCATATACATCAGACTGGGTAGTTATCTGAGAAAAATCAGCAAAGGCATCTTGGTTATAATAAATTAATTGAACTATTTCATCGCTGACTTCCGCAGGGAGAGCAGCCCTGAATTCTTGATAAGGCATTTGAACTGTAGACTGTTGTCCTTCAGTCACTGTTTCAGTCATCGTCATATCTTCACCAGGAGTGTCGATTGTTTCTGTTGCGCTGGCCTGCATAGGCATCATGGCTCCTGTTTGAGGCGTACCCATTTGGTATCCTACTCTTCCACCTGTAGCTTTGTTTGTTTTATATATCTCCTCTTGTAGCGCTTGAATTGCTCCAATGGCCTGAATCATTGCTTCATCTCCACTTACCATACCACTTTTCGCAATAGCAGCAGCTAGTATAGTAATATCGTGGCCTAAAGATGTGTTAGAAAGAATATCTTTCAATCTTTGATCATATTCCTCTTGTCCTATAGAACCCTTCTCAAGAAGAGCTTTTAATTCTTTGATTTTCATACCTGTTGCAGTTCTTGCTGGATCATGTGCAATTTTAGCTACGCTAATAGCTCCTGCATTTTGTAGTCGTTGGACAGCTAAAGCACTTTCTTTACCTATCTGTCCTTCAAGGTTTGCTATGGCTACTTTATTCGCTTGCTCTTCTTTTCTTATAAGTCCTGCTTCTTCAGACTCGAGACCTGATAATTTAGCCAGGTCTTGTTTATCTTTTCTTTCTTTTCTAATTGCTGTAATTGATGCAGCTTGTTCAGCCCCCATCTCTCCGATAGTTTTAGCTGTGCCATCATCTTTATAAGGAGTTGAGTAAGCACCGAAAGATCCTATAACATCATTCAACCATGTGCCTTTTGGAGTTTCAAATATTTTTTCTTTTTCTACACCAATCGCTTTGAGCCTTTCTGCAGTGTTGTCCACTAAAAAATCTTCTATATTCACTTCATTCACTTCTAATTCTGGCTCCTTGAACCCTGTTCTATTCCCCATTGGATTTCCATGAATTATGCCGCCACCAATGGTTCCACCACCATAGTAACCACCTCTAGGTACATCGTAAGGAGACGTGATGCCAGTCCCTTGCGACTGGTAACTAGGTCCTCCTCTCCTGAACATCGGTCTTTTTAAAATTCTATTGTACATTATGATCGACCTACCTGTGTCATTTGTTTATCTGGATCATTCATAACCTGCCACATATTAGCAAAGCCACCAATGCCAGTAGCGATTGGGCTAGGTGTAAATTTCTGTGTTGGTGATCCCGGCATTGCTCCTGCAATCGAACCGTAGATGTTTGCAACATCCGTTAGTCTGTTCATTGGTAATGTGTAAGCTGTTTGTCCAGCTGCTGCTAGTTGATTTAATTTTTGTTGTTCCAATGCTTGAGCTTGTGCACCGACTGCTTCTAGTCCTGCAATTTTTTGTGACTCTAATCCACCTTGGAACTGTGCCACTCCTTGTAAATTTTGTAGTTGTTTATCCTGTTGAGTTAAGGCTTGATTGTATCCTTGACCGTATAGACCTGCTAATAGTGCGGCTCTGTTTCTGTCAGACTCTGATTGATACTGACCCATTTCAACACCTTGTCTTGCTCCACCAAAAGCTCCTACGTTATAAGCATTGTCTCTAATTTGTTGTCTGCCTCTTCCCGCTTGAACATCATATTCTTGCATAGTCGTATCTATAATTTCCTTTTGGTAAGGAGACATAAAGTCTTTATACCCTTGAGATGGATCTAATAATTGTTGTTGAGAAATCTGATCTAGGTAAGGTTGATAACTTGCAATTCCTGTGCCCCCTGTAAATCCTGTGAGTTGCCCTGTGGGATCTCTTTGAATGGCACCCATGCCATACATGTCTGCCAATTGTTGCTGTGATTTTTGTTGAAAGCCGGAAGGACCTGCAACTTGTGCAGTCATCGCTCCAACGTTGATAGGAGTCCCTAGTTGCCCGATACCATATTTAAGAATATTCTGTCCGTAAGGTTGTAATACTCCTGATGGTAATAAGCCGGCGTCTGAATATGGTGTTGCTGCCATTACGCTGTCATCCTTTTAGATCCTGGACTTGCTTCTAAATGTTTCATCGTGTCATACATTCTTTGTGCACCTTTATTAATACTTCCACCTCCTGCAGCTCTTACTGCATCGGCTGTCATTACAAATTCGTTTTTAGATAATCTTGCTGGGACATCGTCTGCTCTTTCTCTTCCGCCAATTGGAACAAAGCCACCAGTTGTTCTATAATCTTTTTCTAATCCTCCTAGATTCATGATACCTCCATTGTCTTTTCTAATTCTTCCGCCATCTTTTTCTCCAGGTCCGTAGTCAAGCATTATTTCTAATTGTTCCATTTCGTTTTCTTCTTCAGATGTAATAGTTCCTGCATTAGATTTTTTTATTAATTCACTTAACCTGTGTGCCATATCTCCACCAGCAGTATACCCAATTCTTCCACCGTGTCTCAAACCTGCGATACCACCTGTTGCTACTTCGTCTCTCATTAAATCTATTTTTTCTAAAAACTCATCGAAGGTTCCATTAAATTGACCAGACTGAATGGCATTTAAATACATTTGATGTGCTTCATCTTGACCAGATGGAGCTGAAGCCATCTGCGTGTCTCCTTGAACAGTTCCTCTACTAATATGATCCATCCAATCTCCACTCTGAAAGAAAATATTAAAATCCATTTGGTAAAGTCCTTGATCTATTTGTCCTGATTCCCATACCTGTCGGGCGTTGCTTATAGGATTTCCTGTGTCATAAAAAACTTGTTCACCGATGTTGACTCCTTCTTCTTTTTGAAGTTCAAAATCACCTAATGATTCTGGGTCCATAATTTCTATATCCTCCGGACCAGTTCCACTATAATATCTCTTTCTTTGTCTTGTAGGTAAATTCATTAAACCCCCTCTAGCTGCAACTGCAGTAAAATCTGTAACATCAGCTTTAGTTCGTGGAATATTGGTTATTTGCATAGGCGTAAGATTCAAGTCGATAGCCGCTTGTGCCTCTTGGCCAGCTGCTTCTTTTTCTAACATATAATCTTTATAGGCTTTTTCTGATAATTCGTTTAGTTCTTTTTGACTTTTATAATCTAGATAGGACTTACCAAGTGACGTTGCAGTTTTTACGACGGGATCAATAATATGTTTATATTCATCGTAATAGTCCTTTGCGTCTTCGATGTAGTCCCAAACATTTTTTCCCATAATTTCTAATTCCTTATTGTATGATTATATATAAAAATCGCAGGGATTTTACCTGAGCCTATCACTTTACTTGTTTTTTTAGCGATCGTCAATATCATCTTATATTTTACTACCCGCTCCAACATTAATTTGAGCTACCTTAATATGTACATCTCTTCTAATATGTTCTCTTTTAGTGGCTGTTGTAACGTCATTTACATCATCGTCAGCTTCTTTGTCTGACATATACTCTTGGCCCGTTTCCTGGTTGGTAAGAGTTACCTCTACTTCTGGCTTGATAAAATGAACCTTTTTACCGTCTATTTCTTTGTATTCACTGCTAGCTTCTTGTTCAATAAATGGCATAATTCTCCTATGATCTGCTCGTTTGTAATACTGAAGCAGTCATTTTTATAACATTTCCTGTGGCACATTGCATCTTTATTTTATCCCCTGCTTCGAGAATAATTATATTGTTAAAGGTTAATAAATCAATACTACCACTTGCATTAATACTTACTGTGTCCCACTCATAATCAGTACCGGCCGATCCATCATATACTTGAATATCCACATCTAAAGCTCCACTATGAGTATTATATAATTTTATACTTTTAATAAGAGAAGTAGTCTCTGTCGGGGTTTCATACATATCATGATATGAACCAGCGGGGGTAATCTTTGCTTGAATATTTTTATATACGTTAGCCATTATGTTAAAAAGAAATTAAACCTTTCTTGATCTTCTTTATCCGGTTGCATGTATGTTGAATTTAACTGTTCTATAACTGAACTAATAGCTCTGTTGATTTGTCTTTGATTATCTTCGGTATATTCTTTTCTAGGTTCCGGTAATCTTACTACTATTTTAGCCATTATCTTCTCCCATCCGCTTGAACATCAACTTGGAAAGTACCGTATCTCCAGTCTTCTCCGGCGTTTTCATTTGCAATTTGTAGATTAGCATATCTTCCTCGAGCCCTTGTGTCAAATTTTGTTGAAGACGAGGTAACACTAAAAGGACTTAGAGCACTATCTGTAGAAGAATTAGATGGATAATCTTTTATTCCAACAGTTACTTTAGCAGTTCCTGTTAAAGTTTTAAAATCCGGAATAAATCTTCTCATTGCGACGAAATATTCTCCCATCCCTTTATCCGTTTGAATAGCAAAATCATAAGATTGCAACGAAGAAGTTAGTGCTGTTGTGCTTCCATTAGGATTAATTTGATCGGTACCTGTTTCCTGTTGAAAAAATACACTCTGGCCTAATCCCGTTTCCCCAATAATACTGGGATAACTACCTGTAGAAGAGCTGTTAAATTGTGTTGCGTAAGGTTTAGGATAAACAATAGAATCAATCCATGTAGTTCTAATTGAATTAGTATTTATTCCCGTATACCAAACACCTGTGGGTAGTTGAGTTTTTTCTCCATAATTAAATACTACATATTTGTCATTATATGTTTCCCCTTGACTGGGGTAATACCAAATAACTTCAGTAAATAAGTTATTAATTCCTGCAGAGACTTGTTGTCCTTTAGTAGTGTCAAAGTCTCCATAAACATAATCTTCTACTGAGCAGGATAAAGTATTAACAGTACCATCAAATGAGAAGAAACCATTATTTCCCATCCAATAAGCTACACCATCTATTTCAACTACTGCATTTTGACCTAGAAGACCACAGTTGGTTCCTACTTGTTCGAAGCCAAAAGTAAATGGAGCTCCAACAAATTTCATAGAATATAAAGCATTATCCGTCCAGATCAGTATATTCTCTTTTCCTTTAATGGCCCCCATAATTTTTGTACCATCTTGAAGTCGTTGAGTACCTGCACTATTATCTGCAGTCGGTGCAAAAGTATTTAAAGCTTCTTGATCGGAAAATCTAATAAACATATCATCCTGAGTAGATGCTGTACCAACAGTTGTTTCTGTTCCACAATGAATTAAGTGTCGAGTAGTTGGAGAAACTAAACTCATTCTAGTAGCCGTTGGATTTCCCGAACTTCCACTAATGGCTGTTACATAATTAGTAGTTAAGCCAGAGGCTTTAGTCGTAAATCTAGCAGATCCACTTACACCTGAGTTCCAAGTATATGTTTTACCGTTAGCAATAGTTGCAACTAAAACTTCACCCCAGTTACTTAGCGACCAGAGACCTGGTTCTAGTGTAACGTCAGAAGCATTAACCGCATTTCCCCATTGAGTATAATTGGTTGCATCATATACGGTAGCTGCATCACTATGAGCACTTCCAGTTGTACCAGAGACAGCTGTTCCATAAGCTCCTCTAGTAATCGTTGTTAAATTATTAGTGGAAACTCCTGTATAAGAAATTAATTCGCTATCGACAAGAATAGTTCCGTTGGAAGTTGTAAATCCTGTTGCTGAATCTAAAGCCACACTTGTACCCACTCCTCCTGTACCCGCGGTATCAGCTAATAACGCTCCATCTAATTCATCGGTTTGAACTCCAGATATGGTTCCTCCAAAATTCCCTACACCAAATCCATATCCATAAGTTTGAGCAGCTGGACCCACAGTTGCATAAGGTTGAACTTTCATACTTCCACCAGTGCTAACCACCGAAGAAGCTTGATTTAAAGAGTTAATAGTAAAAGTTACAGAAGTTGGAACAGATAAGACTTGAAATTTTTTATCTTCAAAATCAGTTGCTGATAGACCTGTACTACCTGGTAAGGTGACACTATCTAAAACAATAATATCTCCTACTTCTAAACTATGATTTGATGTTGTAGTAATTGTACAGGTTTTAACTGTAGTACTATCTGTTGCTAATGTTGAACTAGTAAATTCGATTTGCGCCCCAGTATTATCAGAACGCCAAGGTGTTACATCGTAAAGAGTTCCTTCAAAATAGATAAGTAAAAATTTATCCGTACCAATTGCTACATATTTATTGCCATCATTATCTACAAAGGCATGTTGCTTTCTGGCGACACCTACAATGGTATCGGTTAATAAAGAAGACCATCCTCCCACTTTTTCTGGAAGACTATATCTCCATCTGACATTATCTGAATCTATCCAACGATCGGTTGCTCCAACAGCAGTATCCTGCTTGTCGACACCCGGCTGAAATTTCATTTCAAAGAGCGACATCTTTTAGCTCCTATGAAGTATAATTACTTTTGTATGCCCAGCCTCTAGTAGAGTCTACATAAACTAAAGTAAGAGATTGACCATTATTACTTAGGATTAAATTAGAAGTCCCACTATTAATTTTTAACCCGTTTCGGTCTACGGTTACATTATTAGATTGAAAGGTACCTCTTGCATCGGTGATAGCGATTTCATCACCTGCAGAAGCAGCTGAAGGTAAAGTAATAGTAATGGTTGAAGTAGTTGTATTCGCCAATATCTGTGCGCCTGCAACAGCAGTGTAAGGACTATTGGAATTAGTGATAGTTGCGTATCCTTTTTCAAGAATCGTTACAACTGTTTCGGAGCCATTAGATTTACATAAAACAGTAGCACCTGGAGGGATAGGTTGTTCAGTTCCAGAAGCAGTTAAAACCCCTAAAGTTCTATTTGATGTTCCTCTAACCGTCTCATCTTTCATGATCCAAACTCTTTTAGCAGTAGCCGGCATAGTAACCGTTCTGTTAGCTGCTAAAGTACCATAAAGTCTGTAGTATACGTTTTTTCCTGTAGAAGTTGCTCCATCAGTTAAGACAAGAGTAGAACTCCCTGCAGATAGATCCACATCTAAAACCCCTGTGGATGTCTGTTCCATGATTTGGAAATTTGTATTAGTTATTGTTCCCCACAAACCAGCTTTTTCACCAGTTGTGATTAACTCTAATTGTGCGTTTGTTGAATAAGTTGATGCCATAATATTAAGTTGGGTCTATTGGTGTCCATACCATAGTAGCCCCTGGTATAATTTCGCTCCATGTTATCGCTTGTGCCGTTCCAGTAGAAAGCACGAAAGTACTTCCTGTAGGAGTAACATCTGCTGATGCTGTTATTGTAACAGTTCCACTTGAAATTACAAGGCTATTTCCGCTAGGCGTAACCGTAGCACCTGCTGAAACTGTAACTGTTCCAGTACCTAATACTAGTTCGTTTTTGAGTGCTGTAATATTCGCATCGGCAGTAAGAGTAACTGTTCCTGTGCCTAAGGTAACCTGACTTCCAGTAGGTACTTCTGTGATAGAATCGGCTGTAATTCCAGGATTACCAATACTAATTGATAATTCATTCTTAGTAACATTAATAGTTACATTATTTTCATTAGTAATAGATGAAAATGGTAGACCAGCAAAAGAGCTACTTCCTAAGAGCATGGTTACGCTCCCGGATCGATGATGTTATTGCCCTCTATCTTGGCCCATTCTTGGATTGCTTGGTAATCTGTATTGTCTTCGTTTAGTGGTACTGAAGAAACCATATTAGAATTTGTATAAGTTACTTGATAACTTATAAATTGATCTAAAAAATAATTTTTTGTAACTGTATCAATCATAATTATAACTCCGACTCCAAAGCAATTTTAGCTGCAGCATTATAACAAGTAAACCATCCGATAAGATTATCGGCTATAGTAGGAGTCGCATAAAATATACCTCCTTGTGGGTTCGCATAAGCAATAGAAAAACTGTTAAAAGATACAGTAGCACCAGTATAGATTCTGTAATAATTAGTACCAGAAACTTGTGTTATACTTGGTGTTGCTCTTTTTGGTGAACAAGAGCGGTGAAAACCACATGTATTACTATCGTAAGAACCACCAAATCCAACAGCAGTATCATTTTCTGCAATTGCTTCATAGTATCTATAACATCTTTCTAAATTTTGATCATAAGAAATTACTTCAAAATCCGTGGCCACCGAACCGGCTTCTAATTGAACGCCTGTTAACCAGAAATCATTTGAAGTACTATTAGCTAGATTAACTTGACCTACTGCTCTGTTTGCATTTGTATTTGCAGCCCAAGAAGTGTTTAATGTTCCTGAAGTATAAGTTGTTCCAGCACCTAACCAAAAATGAAGTATTAAACTATCTCCAGTGTCATTACTTAAAGCACCAGTAGTGTCCGCCGGAAAAGTTATAGTTTTCTTTTCCCAAGTTGAAGCTGATGAAATGGTATATGATTTTGAAACTTGTCTTGAATTATCATTATCAAATAATTCAGCTATGTAAGTTCCTGTTAATACTGATTTTACCCAAAAAGATAAAGTTATAGGAACTGCACTTGACGTTCCTTTTTTTAAATATTGTACATTTTGACCTTCAAATTTTTGTTGAAATAATAATCTATCTCCAGCGGCAGGAGAAGCATCCGCAGTCGTACAATCCATTTTTAAAGAAGTTGCAAAACCTGAACCAGTTGGAACATCCGTATCTTGTGATTGTGTCCAAGTTCCTAAAGTAGTTATGAAAGTATTAAATCTATCTACTGTATAATAATTTTCAGTAGTAATAGAAGCTGTTGAAGTTGCTCTTTGAGCGACACTCATGTCACCATTAATTACTATATTCCTGAAGTTTGGTTCACGAACATCTGCTATTGCTGGTGGTTGAATTCTTGTTAGTGCCATTATCCGAACAATGCCTCCACTTCTGCGTCAGTAAGAGCCTCGCCGGTTTTTAATTTTGCTTTGCCTGATGTTTTATTGTTTGCTTTAGCTATATCAGCATCTTTAATTTCTTGTATTTTTGCATCAACTTCAGCTTTACTTGGTATTGTTGCTGTATCATCATTTAAAATAATATGCTCATATTTCATTCGTTGGTTATTTGGAATTACAGCACCATTGTCATCTGTTTTTCTCCAACCATACCATTGAGGTTTACCTTGATTAAAATGTGCCAATGCTTCTTGTAAATAATCTCTATCCATTTTACGTTTCTCCTAATTTTTTCATAACGACATAAGTATAGTTAGCATCAGTATTACCTACCATTACTGAACCAGAAGTAAGGTTATCAATATCTAGTTTAAATTTTACTTGTGCAGTATCAGTTACATCAACAATTACAGTAGCAGGAACTTGCTGTTTCCAATCAATTGCAGTACCAATTCCACAAGTTCCAAAAGCTCTTATTGTATAAGATGAATTATTTTCTGTAATTTGTATTGCACTATTAACTGTTACATCTGAAATTGTAGACTGTACATTGAATACAAAATAAATTTCCCAAATACCAGTTGAAGGAAAAGTCCAAATACCAGAACTAGGAGCAGAAAAAGCTGTTCCAATTCCAGCAAAGCCCCCTGTGTCAACTCTTTCCCAGTTTGAAGTAATTGGTTGAGCATTAGACGTTGTATTTGCTGTTTGTCTCCACATATCCATTCCAGTAAGTCCACCTCCTACACCAGTTCCTGCAGTTCCATTTATATTAAACGTTGCACCTGAAGGAATATTTATAGTATCCCCACTCGCGCCAATAGTAATAGTATTAGCATTCTCGTTGATAATATTATTACCTGCTGCGTCTTGGATTGTGTCTGCTTTTAATATACTAGTCATTGTACCTCTTTATCATATTAT
>Ga0080013_1002958_pt1 | contig 18834 bp, 22 predicted proteins | sample ETNvirenome_6_85_FD_69236 | JGI IMG/M metagenome (GOLD analysis project Ga0080013, IMG submission 69236) | Marine viral communities from the Pacific Ocean - ETNP_6_85 (SPADES assembly) (version 2) | ecosystem: Environmental > Aquatic > Marine > Oceanic | place: Pacific Ocean | collected 2013-06-19 | reverse complement strand
TTCTTTAGAAAACTTGGATACCTTAAATGGATACCTGGATACTTTAACTATTTTTGTTAAAAGTTATAGTAAGAGAGTTATTACCTTACTTAAACAAGGTAATAAGTTAGGCTAGTTAATTCTCTTACAGGTGAATGTAGAGCCTTTATTCATTAAAACCGCATTGTTTCCATCTAATTTACAGGTATAGTTATTTGCTTCGCAGTACCCCACCCATTTGATCATTATATCATGAGGATCTATATTGGTTCTAATAACCTGCGCCTTATCTATTTTTTCGACTTCAGTACCTCCTAGACCATCAGTTTTTACTATAGAAGTAGTAACTGTTGTTGGGCTAGAAGCAACTATAATACTTCCTTGCATTTCAAACTCATACCAACCAGCATTAGCTAAAGTAAAGTAACTTTCGGTGGAATCCCAAGTTATATGACCAGCATCAATTTCAGTAGTTGATTGAGAAGATCCTGAAGCAAAATAATAAGGATCACCAGTATTCTCTCCATCATCAGCAGTAACTTCAACAAAAGACCAAGGTGGTGGAACTGGACAAGAACTTACTGTGATGGAGGAAGGGGCAGCACTAAGAGCAGTATTTATATAAAGTGTGCCTATAGTTAGGGGGTCTGGGGTAGCAGGGTGAGTTACAGCAGAGGAACTCCAAGTAGATCCTGTATAAACTAAAGAATCACCTGATGTAGGTGACATAGTAGAGCTTACATCAGTTAATTCTGGGAGAGAGATATCTACAATAGCACCTTCAATAGTATCTCCACTAGCAAACTCTCCTATTCCAGAAAGAGTTCCATCATCGTCATATTCTAACTTAAGGGGTTTAACATCAGCCATGATACTTTATTATAGTTATCTTCCACCCTTTAGGGTCTGCCCATCACCAATATCTACACTATCTGAAAAAGCTTCTGTAGTTTCATTAAAAAAGGTAACTTGGATATGAGCATTAAAAGTCGCATTCGCATTAATAGCGTTTACTAATTGAGCAATAACTGTAGAGGGGGGAGAAGCATCTTCTTTGGTAATAGTATTTAATCTAGTTCCATCAGGAGCATAAAGTCTAAATCTATATTTAGTAGTAGTAAGTTTTAATAAACAGGCTACATACCCATTACCCTGTCTTCCTCTCTTCTTAGCAGATACTTTAATAACAGGATTAGAACTATCTGAAAAAGTAGTTGAAGCCTTCTTATTATTTCTTTTTGTAGTGTACCCACCAGCCTTAGTAGAGGGATTAACTATAGTTTGCAGAGCTTTAAACATTTATTCCACTGTATATTCTTTCCAGGGTCTAGCAATATCTAGCCTAGCGTTAGCTTCATTAACTAATCCATAAGTGACGACATATCTCGTATCATCACCCCCTGACTGTGTAATAATAATAGCTGTAGTAGTGTCTGCACCACCAAGACTTATAATCAAGCTATCCGACTGCCCCCCAGCTAACCCTAAAGTACCACTAGCACTATTGGATGTTCTAGCATTGGCGTTATTATATCCAGACGGGCCTCTATCTCGACCAGACAGACTCCCCCAAGTATCATAAGCCCCACCCGAAACATGGGTTCCCCCATATAAAGTGTTTATACCGCTGGGAACAACTTGGAACATTTCTGTTCCCGCTACCGAACCACCAGATACATTAGATACTACTACATAATTGCAATCTAATGAAGATCCCCCAGAGTCAGTAAGTAGAACTACATGCGGGTCAGTATCAGTTATATCTATAACTTTATTATATGGTCTGAAATATTCTCTCATTACTGATTCTCCTTCTGATCGTAATCTATATCCACACCATTAATAACATCTGTAAGATCTTTAATGGCTTTCATCATTTCGTCATCTGACATTTTAGGGGCCTCGGCTGCCTCTTTCTCTTCATCAGACACTTCCTCTACTTCTTCTTCCTGAACTTTTCCAGTGTCTGCTTCGTCTTCTTGATCATCATCGTCTTCTTGTTTGTCGTCTTCTTCGTCTTCTTTAGATTTTTTGCCATGTTTCTTGGATTTCTTCTTCTTCTTTTTCTTAGGTTTCTCTGGGGTTTCAGACTCTTCATCCCCTTCTGAGGTGTCCCCATCCTCAGAATCGTTCTCCACTAAATTAGTAGCTTTTTCAAAAGATTTTTTAATTTCATCGAAAGAGAAACTTTCCATTAAAGGAATAGTTTCTTTTGAGTAATCAGCGTGTTGGAAAATTTGCTGAATTATATTGTTTATATCAATACTTTGTATACCGTCCTTACCTTTTAATTCAGAAGAGAATTCAGTAAGCACTTCTTTCAAGACACTATTCTTAGGGGCGATCCTAGAGAGAGATTCAAAAAGAACCACCTGAGTATTAATTAAGCTCTTATAGGAGTGAGATTCTTTCAAGTACTGTAAGTTAACTCCATACTTCTCACTTAGCAAGTGAGTTAATTGATCTCTAGCAGGTTTCTTCATTTCGAATAATCTACTGGCATACCCTTTTAACTCTTTCTCTGAGATATGGTCTGTTTGGGATCCTATGTTACGGGATAAGGTTTCAAAAAGTTTCTTTTTAGATATTAAAGCTATGTAAGGTAATTCTTTTATAGCCTCAGTTAATGCTTGCTCCACCTCTTGATCAGTAGCGAACACCTTACTTGATAAATTATCAATGACAGCAGTATCAGCCCATACTAAATCAAAAGAGCTTTTAGCCTCTAAAAGCTCCTTCTTAATCAACTCCTGCTTGCAAATCATTTCATAGATTGATTTTTTAGAATTATCAGTAAACTCAAACCTGCTGGCTTTTTGTAAATCCTCTAATTTCAACATAGGTACATTGAAGGCATTAGCTACTGCTTCGGAAAGCTTTAGAGAATTTAGAATTTCAGGAACCTGTGTTTTGATCCCCTCTTGGTTTTCTGCTAAAAACTGTACTAGTTCTGGGATTACCTCCACAAAACGCCCAAACTCAGTAGACTCTAGTATACTGTGAGAATTACTAAAAATAGCAGTTTTCTTTTTAAGTTTTTCAGAGATATTAGAGTGATGAGTTCTAGATGTAAGAATATCTACTACATCAGAAAAAGTATTCTCAGCACTTGTGTACTCGTCATGGTACAGACTCTCTAAAAATAAAGAAATTTGATTGGAAACACCATGATCAAATTTCTCATCATCTGTAAATATTGAAGAGTCTTGAATAACTATATTTTCAAGAATGTATGAATTATTATTAACTAAATAGTTACCTGAAATAATTTGATTGTTCTCTGTCAGGTAGGTAACCACCTTCTCTACTCCGTCCATTGAAAATAACTGCACATTCTCTCTAATAGAATACCCCAAATAATCACCTAATTTGATGAGATCAGATATTTTTTTATTTCGAGTTTCAAATATTTTTAGCATATATATACTCCAAGATTAATAATCCTCTTTATTATATAGAAGATATTTTTTACATAAATTATAAATTTTTCAGTTTTAATGCATCTATCGACTCGATTAGACGCATTTGTTTACTTTCTTCCCCATATTTATCAGCAATATGGGATTTTATTAGGTTCACACTCTCGGCTGTTGCCTTTTGAGCGTTGGGTTGTGCCCCTGGGAGAGGAGCTTGTCCAGGAGCCCCTACAGTTTTATTTCCAGCCACAGGACTATCCCCACCACCACCTCCTCCAGGAGCAGGAACTCCTAAAGCCTGACTTTGAGCAGCCTGAGAAGCCATCTGCTGGGATTCTTGCTCCATCTGCTCCTTACGCTCGTCCTCCAGACCCTTCTTAGTGACCTCTATCTCCTGATCGGTCATATCGTATAGTTCTTTGTAGATAGTATCGGTTGGAAAAAGTCCTGTACCCACCACAGCCTGAACCACTCTAGCTTTAGCTTCATCTATTTCCAATTTTCTTTTAGTAAATATATCAGAGGGGTCAGGTAAATGAATAGTGAGATCATTAATTAAAACTTGCGGGAATTTTTTTAATTTTAAATGTCTTTTAGCTATAGACTCTAACCCCATAGAGACACATTCTTGTACCCTAACTATAGTTCTAGCAAATTTAACATCTAATTGGGCCAAGTTAGCCTTTCGTTCAGGAGACTTATCAAATTCAACTATATAATCTTTAGGTATTTTAAGGGTAGCAAGTAATTTATCTCTAAAATACTTTACATCATCCACCTCTCCAAGGTTCTGTCCACCAGGAAGAGTCTCAATCTTAGTACCAGAGCCTCCCCTCGTAGGAACAAAATAATCCTCATCAGCAGCCAAAGGATTGAAACGAGCATCCACCTGACCATTAGCATAAAACTTCTCTTTCTTATACCGCTGTTTAATATCTTCTAAGAAAGCTTCAGCTTTGGAGGAAGGTAGATTACCAACATCAATATAAAATATTCTTCTCTCGGGGGCTCTTGCTAATCTATAGACCATCATAGCATCTTCCATTAGCTTCAGAGATCTAAAGATACTCACAGCCCCAGAGGCAATAGATTTTCCATAGGGATAGTACTTAGGGTCAGAAGTATGAAGTCTGTAGTGAACAATCTGGTTTTTATCTAGTTCAATATACTTTTCATTTCTTTCAAAGGGTTCTGGGGCACTCTCAAAGGATACTTTGTCTGGAATCTCCTGTAGGAACTTCTCCAAATACCCATAAGAATCTTCCACCCTGATGATATAGTTGGGGTTCAATATCTTAATTCTACGCAACCCCAAGTCAGGCTTCTTGACATCTGCTATCAACTCCATAAAGCAATCACCGTACTTGACCGTATTTCTAACCACATCCCAATAAGTCTTCCTTAACTTTAGTTTAGTAAATAATTTATTAACTTCATTTACAACTAGTGTGCTATCAGAATTAATAATCCATCGTCTATTTTTAGTATCTCTTTGAGTAGATTCATCAGCATAGATATCAAAGGCAGCCGTAATCTCAGGGTAATCATCCATCCTTTCATACTCTTGATATCTCTTCTTTCTGTTAACTTCTACCTCAGGAAGAAAAGGTAGTTTTTGGCTGTAGCTACTTAGCCTAGGAGGAGTAATTGGTCTTTCTGGGTTTATTATTACATCCCCAGACATCTTATCCTGTTTATCCAGGTAAGGGATAGCAGGAGTAGCAAAAAATCTAGCAAAGAATTTCCCTATCTTTCCCCGTGGATAAGCATAGGTAGTTCCTTGCCCAGGACTACCGAAGTCAGTATACCCAGGACCAGCGTTCTCATTAAGTTTATTATTTTTTATTTCAGTAGCCATGTCATATCTTCCTTGCTCATACCACCCCAAGTTTTAACGCTCTGAGCCTTTATAGGGGCTAACAGCTTCTCTACAGGCTTTTTACCACCCTCATCAATAAAACTAACAGGAGAGTTCTCTAAATATGTAGTCATCCCAAAGGCACAGATAGCCAAACTACTTACCAAATCATCATGTTTTGATCTCTCTGCTTGTGGCTTTCCTGTCATGGAGACTATAAAAGTGTTTAGTTCATCAACAGTACGCTTAGAATTAATTTTAAGTTTGTTTAGCCTCAAACACTCTTCCATCATAGCCAACATATGGTCCCTATTTTTTGTAGTAACCTGAACTCCTATATTTCTCTTTTCATCAAAATACAAATTCTCATACCCCAACCTCTCAAACAAATGATCTATTAAATTATGACCTATAGAGTTTCTCTCTAAGATAATTACAGCTAGGTTGTACTCTTGCCCAACAGTGCTTAAAACTTGGGCTAATTCATTTATAGGGGTAGTATTTGAATAATACTCTGCTACCTGCTCCCCACTATAAGTATCTATAACATGAAAAGCTGAGTAATCTCTGCTTCTGCCCAAGGAAACATCTACCCCTATCAAATACTGTCTTCCAGGCTCAGGGCTCTTCCAAACATACATTCTGTTATTGTAGGTTCTATAAATAGCATCTTCTGTTCTGGTATACATATTGGTCAGAATAGTACCTTCTATATAAGTATCACCCGTACCAAGAAACTCACATTCGTACTCCTGAAGCCACTTCTTGTGGCTCATGTTAGATTTAGTAGTCTCTTCCCATTTATCAATAAGGATCGGGGGCTCTCTTTTCTCCATAGCAGAGTATAAATGTTCATACCCATCCATTCTATTGTACTCTGGGTGATCATGCCAATCAATCTGAATAGGGTGAAAAGAGTTTGCTCCCTCCATAGCTTTATACCAAGCATCATAATACCAGTTTCCCACACCATTAACAGTTGACAGGACGAATGCCCGACCACCAGTTGAAATGATAGGATATACAGCAGCCCAAATACTTTCAATATGCTCAATGAAAGCAGCCTCATCTATAAACAAGAAAGAACCAGCAAGAGAACGACCCGACTGCTTACCAGAAGGACGAGATTTAATAATAGAACCAGTACTAAGTTTTAAGTTATGCATATTCTCTTGGAGGATCTCAGGCTTAAGGAATATTGGAAGCTCATCAAACATGATTTTAATTCTATCTAAAATCTCTGTAGACTCCGTATCTCCCACAGACAAGAACACGATAGTTTTATGATTTTGAAATATACACATCCACAAAGCATAGGAAGCAGATATGGTAGTACAGCCAGCCTGACGGAACTTACGAAGGATATTAAATCTATTATTCTCTAAACAATCGACAATCATCTTTTGGAACGGGTATAATTCAAATGGGACCAGTCCTCTAACAGGGTGTACAACTTTGATATACTTAGATATAAAGTAAATAGGATCTTCTTTACACTTCCTATATTCTTCTTTCAGATCTCCAAAATTTAAATTTTTCATGAAAATATATGCTTTTATATGTACCCGTCAGGAACCTCTATCTGATTATACACACAAACTACTCTCCTATTTATCTAGATGTAAAATAGAAGTGAAAGTTCTTGTTAATAAGGAAAGTATTTTTGATGCCTACTCAGAAGCTATTAAAACTATTATCTTAAGAGACTCTGATATAGTAATCTTCTGTCATGATGACATTGAAATCATTATGGACCCACAAAAGTTTGTAGATGTTCTAGTACATGCTGCTAGAAAAGAAAAGAGCGGTTTTTTTGGTCCTGCTGGCACAACACACCTTTCTGAAGATGCTGTGTGGTGGAATAGAGGGGTTTGGCAAGCAGGTAAGCATAGAGGGTTCGTATTGCACGGCACAGATATAAAAACTGCTGAATATACAATTTACGGTAATCCAGGAAGAGTTGTTTGTCTAGATGGTTTATTTTTAGCAGTTAACGGAAAAACACTCCAATCTCTTAATTTAGAAAAACCAACTTACTTTGAGGGGGAGTGGGATTTCTACGATATTCACTACACTGTGCAAGCACATAAAAAAGGCTTCTATAATACAGTGGAACCTATCTTTATGATTCACCATTCTAAAGGGGAATTGGTAGGGAGAGATTCATGGCATAAAAATAGGGAGCAGTTTATAAAACACACTACCCTTCCTATAAAGGTATAATTATGGATTCACTAGAAGAGAAGTATTTAAAGTTATTAGCAGAGGTAGACAGGCTAAAAGATAGTAAAGAATGTACCAACACTTTAAATAACTGCAATAGAGCATATACTGACTGTATGAATCTTAGAAGAGAGTTAGTAGGGAATATTAAAGATCTTTATGCTATGTGGCTACCACCTAAAGTATACTCTTTCTTTTCTACTATGAAATCATGGATTAAAACTGGGTTTAGAAAATCAGAGTACGCAGACGCTAGACTTGAGATATGCAAGAAGTGCGATCATTTTAATAATAATCTATGTTCCTTATGCGGTTGTTACATGCAAGGAAAAACTAAAATGGCTGCTGCTTCTTGTCCCATATCTAAATGGAAAGCAGAGAAACTACCTCCAAAGAAAACTAAGGATTAAACCTTAGTTCCGTACTCGTTGCCTCCTGCTATAGAGCCCAGTTGTTTTTGGGGGGCTCTTTTTGTCCTTTGAGTGATTAACCCCCTCAGTTTTTCTTTACCGCTAATTGTTCTAGCACCAGTCCCAGCAGTAGAAATTGTAACAGTTTCTAATAGTTTAGCCATCCTTAGATAGGAAGTACTTTCTTTTGTAGGTAATCCAACATATCCTCCGTGTGCAGGTTTTCTTCCCCGTGCAACACCTTTAACAATCGAAGTAGCAACCCCCGCAATCTTACTACTTCCTGCTTTCTGACGCTTTTTCTCTGAGGAAACTCCTGGAGAGTCAGGTTCCTTCCTAGTTCCATCACCAGTTAAAGGCTGGTTTGCTGCTATTTGTAATGTATTGCTATCTCCTCCCCCAGAGTCAGGAGTTTTTGGTTTACTTCCACCATTTCCTCCCGCACTGTGAGATGGTTTCCTGTCTTTTGCTGCTAATTCAGTAGCACCTTGGAAAGATGTCGCAAAAGCTTTTTGTTGTTCTGGGTTAAGACCTGTGCCCCTTTCTATTCTTCCTGGTCCTGGCGTAACAGTCGTAGGATTAACAGGTTCTGCATTCGTGGACCGTTGAAGCTTTGCTCGATTAGGATGTCTAGCTGCTCTCCTAGCATCCCTAGCCTCTGCCCTCTTAGCTTTCTGGGCTGCGGCGAAACCACCAGTCGCTTCTGGTGAAGCCGTACTTCTTTGTGCAGACAATCTACTACCACCCTTTGAACCATAAGGACCTTTGCTTCCTTCAGGACCACTAACTCTTCTCTTGACTGAGCTTTTTGTTGCTACCCTTCTCTTAGCAGCATCACTTGACGCTCTATTGATTAAACCAGAACGAAATTGGTCCATAAAACTTCCACCTTGGTTCGCTGACTGCCTACTTTTTCTTTGAAAATGTTTAGGAAGAGAGGAATCATCAAAATCTCTATTAGCAACATCCTGTAAGTTTACATGAGTACGACTTCTAGATGATGGTGCATTTGGTCTAACCATTGTATCTCCTGGTTCCGCAGTACCAGTTCTCCCAGGAACGGGTGCGGTCTTAGCCCCAGTAGAACGATCTGTAGTTCCTGGGTGCCCTGTGTCAACTAGACCTGGGTGCTGCGAGGGAAACTGGTGCCCCAAAGCAGACCGCACTCTAACCGATTTAGGTCTTAAAAATTTAGGGGTGATATAGCCTAAACCCCTAGCAATATTAGCAGCCTCATCAAGGTCATCTTCCATCAAAATTAACATTCTACCATAAACATCGTTTGTCATATTTTCATTCCTTTCTCTTCTTGCGTCACCAACATGATGACTTTCCGATCCCCCACCTAAACCTTGTACTATTCCCCGATAAATTGTTTCTGCCGCTCTCTTTGTTTTATATAGAGGTTCTCCACGAAGAGTTCCTTGTTTCGTTGCTTCTTTTTTTCTTTTTGCTCTTATTTTCGCAGCCTTATGTTGAGCTACCTTTACTAATAAATTTTCTTTATCGGCAGCAGACATAGGTTTTTTACCAACTAATTTTTTAGCTCCCTCTGGATCTGCTTTAGCCGCTACTTTCATACCTCTCATGGGAGTGTCTGCTTCTTTATCTTTAGCTTTATCTGCGGCAGTTAAGGGTCTTTGATCTGGGCCTTCTTCGGGTGTTGGAGCGGGTCCTGCGCCTCCATAGACGGCATCTTCTGCGGCACCCGTCTTACCCCCAGGGTCGTCAGGCTGAGGAGCAGGAGTTGTTTTAACAGCACCCTTCTTTTTCTTCTTCTTATTTTCTCCCAATAAATCAAATGTTCTATAGTAGATATCGTTCGTAGTATCCTCATGAAATCCGTGATGCTTTTTCATAGTCTCTGCAAAAGCTTTTCTTCTAGGAGTGCAAGTAGCTTTGGTCATAGGAGTACAATACCCTTCATGTTCGGGGTTTACCGCACCCTGAAGCCAGTTCTTCTTTTTCCGCTCATTTACGGTAGCCGCTTTTTTCTTATCTCTCTTGTATTGAGCAATCCCTCTAGGGCTATAAGAATAATGTTTGTTTCCTAATCTTGGCATAAATTACTCCGTAGCTTCCATACCTTCTAAATCCACAATCCAACTAATCCCTTTCGCAATCCCAATTCCAGCACCAGCAACAAGTCCAAGCAAAACTACAAGCTCTGCTAAACTCATCTTATAAACTGAAAATGGTGTTCTAAACCTGTCCTTGAAAAATATTGACCATATTGGATTCATAATTAATTTCCTTTTTTAAATAAGCTTCTCACTCTACTAGTTGCCCTTTTAACTCCTGCCATAGCTCTACTAGAAGCTCTTGCGGGGCCTGGGAATGTTCCCGCTTTAAGTTGTTTGGTTGGACGACCACTTAAAGTAGTTGTCCCAAAAGGACGAGGTGCCTGTGTTGTGCCAAAACTTAAAGTAGAAGCACCTACTCTTCTTTCTGAGGGTGGAGCTAATCCCCCGTGAGGATCGGGTGCGGCTGTACCCGATTTATACTCTCTAGATCCAGCCAAATCGGCTCGTCTCCCCTGCGCCGCTATAGTAGCCTGTCTCCGAGCCCCCCATCTTCCTCCAGGGTGGCTACTAGTTTTAGGGAATACACGGGTTCTTCCTGAATTATCTCTTTGCGTTGAAGCCGCTCCTCCCTCCGCTCTCGAAACAGCCCTCCTAACAGATTTGTGTCCAGTACCAGCCATCTTAGATGGAGGATAAAAAGTATTTTTCTCCTCTCCTGAAGTCAACCCAACACCAGACTTCTCTGCTGCCTGAACTTCAGCAGAACTTAATCTAGCAGTTCCAGCCTTGATCTCACCACTTCTCACATCATCTCTAGCAGAACTAGAAGCTTTTCTATGTCTTAATTTTGCGGCTGCCCCAGGAACCCCAGCCTCTACTCTAGCCTGTAATGCCCTCTGACTAGCCTCCCCTAAAAACTCCCTTCCTTCTTGGGTTACATAATATGTCATTTCTTACTCCCTAAAAGTTCCTCTTCTTTCCCTTGTCCATTTTCCACGATTCCCTTTAAAATCGTACTCAGATTCGTCACGACCAGTGTGATTAAGCCCGCCACGACCGCTATGCTTTCTGAGGGAATGAATTTAATACTACCTATGAACGCAAGTACGAGAATTAATAAGTATAGCCCCGCAAATTTTGCGAGATGCTTAGAAGCAGTTTCCTTGGCACTTTCTTTAATTAACAATTCTCTAAACTTAGCATCCGATTCCGCATGCATCTTATCTACTTCAACTCTACCTTCAGCCTCTTTCAGCCTTAAAGCAGAATTAACATCAATATAACCTTTTCCATCAACCATTGGAGATTGTGCCATAATATACCTCTAATATATTTAGATCACATCTCAATATCTTTTCGTATTTTTTTATTCTTACTAGCTTTTCAGTGCTTCTATATACTATAGAAAAGGAATTTATTATGCCCGAACTTCCCCCACCATCCCAACCTACAAACCATGCAGTTCAAGGAGGCACATGGGCCTCTGGACCAGGAAACACTCAAACTAGCGGAACACCCGCTGATTTCGCTCAATATACCCAATGGGCTACTTTTGAGTACACTAGAAATTCGAATGCTACTACCTACTCAAATCCTAGTGAGTACAGATCCCTATCTTTTCTTAGCTCAACAGAATATGCTCCTGTAAATAATACAGAGTTACATTTTAAGATAACTGTTCATAATTCATGTAAAATCATTAAATCTCACTATACTTTAAGTGCCTCCCTCCAAATGCAAAAGTTTACGGTAATGGCTAATAAGTATGATAAAGTGGGATACACTTATGGAGAAGTTAGTGGAGCGAGTAATCAATATGTATTTGGGCCTCAAGGTAGTATAGTGACTACCCAACCCTATATAAGAAGAGATGTTAAAACTGCTGCTGATGTTCCATATTCCTTTACTCAAGTAGGTTCTTCTCACTCTCTCCAGACAAGTGGGGATTATCAGGTCCCATGCTCCAACCCTACATGGGGACAGTGTGATCTTATTGGACAAGATTATGGCACCTACTTACTCCCGTACTTGTATGGGGATTTGGGAGTAGGTAGTAAATTTCCATATGCAAGAAGGCTTGCAGGGGATACCTTTTCGATGTATGGGGGTGGGTACAACACTTCTTCAGAGCCTGGATTTGGGGATAATGCCGCTGGAATGACTTGGCTGCAAACCTTTATTGAAACTAACTGTGGGCTTCTTGATAACCCTTGGGGCAGTCAAAGGTTTGGAACCCCAGTTCCAACAGTGTCAGATGGGTACTGGACTATACAAGACGGAGATAGGCTTGCAATAAATCCTTATTATAATACTGCCCTCCACGATTATAATTAAGAATTAATCTAATGTATACAAAAAAAGCTCAGACTTAAACATCTGAGCTTTTTTTATTGGGTATTATTGAGTTTTAGCCCATAGAATCCTTGAAGTCTTGTTCCTGATCCCTCTCCTTTTGGCTTTTGGGGCTGAGCTTGAACGGCTTGGCGTATGCACTCCGTAGAGCCGCTCGATGATAAGCTTGGGGGTTACCCGCAATAGTATCAGCATCTCTTTCTAATGCACCCAGAGGATATTCTCTAGCTGGTCTTCTTGTTCTTGTTTTTTTTGATGCTGCCCTAAATTTATCTGATTGTTCCTTTCTCTGCCCAGCAAGGTGCCCTTGTGTATACGAAGCTACTCCATGCGGCCCTAACTTCTGTAAAGAGTCTGCTGTTTGGTGTTCTGGGGCCTCAGGTGCCAACCAATCCACCTCTCCGCGCCCTCTAGCCACTTCCGCATGATGTACAGCCTTGGCTGCTGCCGTTGTCGCCTTTGCTTCAGCTTTATCTGCTGCTCTCTTATAAAGCTCTTTACTTAATTCATTTAAGAACCCCCTCCCTGCTTGTGTAATGTAGTATTTCATAGTTATTTTCTCTTCGATTTTGTTTTCATCAAATGTGAAAGGGCCGCAGCATGGAGCCGTAAATGATCTTCTGTTTTGCCCCTGCCCCCAGGGTTAAAATATGTCTTAGTTTTGTATCTCTTATTTCTCCTTAACTGACTTTTTAAGGCTCTGCGTCTGTCTGCATTAGAAATTACTGCAAACTCAGCCCCCTCTCCCCCCGTTAACTTACTAGCGGTATGCCTAGTTCTTCCTGCATGCTGAGTCAGTCTTCCTGTGCCTATATGTCTAGTAGCTATTGCGGGAGGGGTGTCTCCTCTATCTACTGCCGTACCCAAGTTTATAACCGCTTTCTTTCCTTCCCCTTCTTTGCCTAAAGGTCTCCTTTGCACATCCCTATGAAAAGAAAGGTCTTCAATCGACCCAACTCCTGGGTGTCTTGCGTGTAAAGGTCCAGGGCTGTCCGATATTCCTGGTCCTGGTCTCACCCCCGCTTTTGCTGCTTTTCGAGGAGTGGTAGACCAACCTCTCCCCTGTAACCCTTTATGTTCTGTTGGAGACAAACGAGGGGTTCCTGCTGCTTCTGCCCTTCTAATCGCTTTTTTAGCCCCGCGCAATGTCCAATTAACTCCTCTATCTCCCGACACAAGTTCTTCAGCCTCGCGCCCTAATTCTTTTCTAGTAAGTCTTCTTGCTTCTATAAGGATGTTAAAAAGTCTTCGGTACTCGTTCATAGTTATTTCCTATCTATATTTCCCAACACTCTCCTTTGAGCCGCAGTTAGGGGTACTTGTCCTTTTGGAAGTTTTTCTTTTCTAGGTTGAAGAACTGGTTGGGATTTTGTTCCAGTAGGTTGATTTGCTCTTTTCGCAGCTTCTAAATGGTCAGTCTTAGGGGTAAATTTTTCATCCTCTTTCATTAAATCTAAACCTTGTTGTGTGATGTAGTATTGGGTATGTTCTAAATTTTGCATATGTCTTAGGCTTGTAGCACCCCCATATGTTTTACCCCGCATGGTATAAGGTGCATCGGGTCTTACTCTAACACCCTTTCCAGCATATTTCGGCTTTCTTCCACCAGTGCTAGGAGTTCCCTGTCTAGTACTAGTTCTTACTATACCTCTAGCGAATTCATTAGCTTGTTGTTTTTGAATACTTTCAGGGTTAGAACGACCAGTTCCTTGACGCTTAAAACTTCCATCTGGCTGACGGACCATATCCATTTCTACGCCACCCTGTCTACTTGGCCTAGCTTCACCCCTAGTATCGTCTGTTTGCCTTCCTTGTCTAGCAGCAGGTTTGTCTGCCCTATTTTGTGCTTCGTGTTCATTCTCAATTCTATCTAAAGTACTGTGTACCAAATCTGGGTCATGAGCCTGTCCATGCTTATTATAAGTTACACCAGCATCAGCAAGCTCTCTATTTTGTGCAAGACGATGTTTTTCTCTAGCAGTTGAAGCTAATGTAGCATAATGAGCCGCTCTTTTAGTATGATCCGTGCTTGTATCACCACCTTGACGAGAGAGTTCAGTATGTTTTTTGGACATATGTTCAGCCGCATGGGCCGCACTTCTTAACGAGGGGGAACTTTGAGCTTCTTTAAGAAGATCTAACCATCTTTGTGTTATTGCATAATACTTCATGTAATTATATAGGGGAGGGTTAGAATTTTTTTTAGAATTTTTTTTAAAGGTCCTATACTAATGAGAGTCTCTATATGCGCTAGGAAGACCCAAATATGGGACCCTTTTTGTCAGAAGCTCCGCTGGGCCTTCCCTAACCCTAGCATTGACAAGCACTTACGCACATGGCATAGGAAATTGCAATATAACTGGGCATCACCGTTGACCCACACCACTCAACCTGCTAGAATAGTGGTATGAACTATACACTTGAACAGACACAGTACATGCTTGACCATCTCGACTCATACAATGGGTGGGATGATTATGCACCATCGTATATCCACAACCTATCACTTGAGGTGGCAGAGCTATTCACAGAGGCATACCATGAAGGTGCCTCAGAGGACATGAGCGTACTGCTAGACGCATTCCGTGGTCTTAGGCGTGAGCTACCACTAGATGAGGATGGCAAGCGTTACGGGGCTGCTGAGGCTTACGAGTGGATGCATGGTGGGCATAGCAGCAATGGCTGATTTCAACAAGGTAGTGGCTAGGGGCATCGTGTGCTATGCCATTGCAGCATTTCTTTTCTTTTCACTTGTAAGCTGGGCATCACAACGCTAGAATAGTAATATGAACACTACTAAACAATACGATGATGTGGGACGAAGCACCCAATGGAAAGCTACCATCTCCACTGGTGAACATGCCACCAAGTACACATTCGACAACGGTTATGTTGTGAGTCTACTATGGGATAATGGCTCTTATGGCTCTATGAATGAGTTTGGACAAGCTACCTCTTATGAGGTTGCCGTGTTCAAGCCTGATGGTGAATTCCTCAAGCTCTCAGAGTGGGATGATGTGATCGGTGGGCAGGATTGGCTAGTTGTTGAGCATATCCTCACCAAGATTGATTGTGGGCATGCGGAGACACTGGAGAAGTATTATAAGTAGACATGGACAGACGCAGCTAGGTTGGGCCACCTACGAGTAGTTTGTTTATTAGGGGAGGGGCGAAGCGAAAACCTTAAGTTACTCGTAGCCTCTCCCCACCCTTCGGGGGTGTAAAGGTTGTTCGACTAGCTAAGACCCATATGGGAACTAGTTAGGACGGGGGTTCGATTCCCCCCACCTCCACCAATCATAGGAAATCGCAAAGGGCGCGGGGGGCCGCGCCCGTAAACCCCCGTCAATACTAGACTTATGACGATTCAAAACTTTCCTACCTTTACACTTGAGACCTAGCACCCAAACCGCTAGAATATAGGTAACTACTAACCAGTGAGGACAATACTATGGTTTCATTTCTAACTCCCGATCAGATCCAAGAACGCGCACCTTCTGTGTTCGCAACTGGACACGATGGCAAACGCTCTGATCGTTACACTTTCGTTTCTTCCGAGAAGATCATGGACACATTCCAGGATCTGGGCTGGGGTGTCGCTGACGCTCAATCTCCCTTCTCTCGCAAGTCGGACCCATTGCACAATAAGCATATGATCCGATTCCGTCCCAAGTCGGACGAGCTTACCTTTCGTGATCCTAGGGGAAACAAAGAAGTTTTTCCTGAGATCCTTCTTTATAATTCCAGCAATGGTACTTGTCGGTGGAAGCTTTCCGCTGGTGCGTTCTCGATGGTTTGCTCTAATGGGCTTACCATTCGTGTCCCTGGATTTGAAAAGGTTGGGGAAGAGATTTCCCGCAAGCACATTGGATGGAATCCCGTCTACGCTTATGATGCTGTGAATCGTATCTCTGATTCGTTCGGTAACTTCTTCGGTACTGTGTCGGATATGGTACAGGTTGATCTCACCGAAAACCAACGCACCGATATGGCAGTTGGTGCGCGTGAGCTTCGCTTCGGTGAGACTCACATGGACCCTATGCTTCTCCTTCAACCTAGACGAGGTGAGGATGCAGGTCGTGACATTTGGACCACTTACAATGTTCTCCAAGAGAACTGTGTTCGGGGTGGTTTCAAGTTGAACAAGCGCACTAGTCGTGAGCTTCGCAACATCGACGCTTTGGACCGTGTGAATACTGGTCTTTGGGATCTTGCGGAGACTGCTCTGGTCGAGCTTGCTGCTTAGGTTTTAGGGGGAGGGCTTAGGTCCTCCCCTTTTTTCTACCTTCACTTTCTAGGAATACCCATTTGGCGGGGACCGCCCGAAGGACGTAACCCTTTTATTGACAAGGGTTTACGACGATTCACGATTTATACCTCTCGACTGTTGATATACCCCACACACGATGCTAGTATAGGGGCATAATTCGTTACATTTACTGACCAAGGAGGTCATCATGAGTCGCACCCGAAGAAGTGCCCAGGAACTGATCGAGGAATCAGAAGCTCGTCTCGCCAAACTGCGTGAGAAGGCTGCTCTCGATCAAGCCAAACAATCGCCAGAGTTGGCTCCCATCGTGGAAGCTATCCAAGAAAACGCCGCAGCAATCACCGAATCCCAGCGTGGTTTGGGTAGTGGTCCCCAATCTTTTGAGTCTCGCGCTGCAAAGCACGAAGCGTGGCTTGAAGAAATCAACGCAGCGGAGGATCTGGCAGAATTGATCCTTGCTCAAGCGCAAGAGCGGAAAGATTATCTCTCCTCTGCCCTTGCTTCCCTGTCCCAGAGTATTCTAGATGGAAACGATGTTTCTATTGACATTCTCGAAACCCTTGCTAGTATACCTACCTCTCCCGTGTTGGAGGATGCAACGATCAAGTACGGTCAAGCACACAACCAGCGCAAGTCTCTCTCTACTTCAACCCCCAAGGAATCATCCAATGATCAACCTCTCTAACTTCGTCTCTCCCGTCCCTGGTTTCTCCAACTCCAACTGGACGATGTATCGTCTGAGCGGTAACGGAACCTCCAACCACTACTTTATTGCTGGACGCTCTGGCAACATCGTGGCCTCTGGCAAGCGCAAGCACTGCGTGGAGGTTTGGAACAACGCAGGAACCGCAAGCAAAAACCCGATGAGCCTCAGCGTCTGACGGTTTGGGGGGAAGGGACCAACCAATCAAACTCCCCCTTCCCCCATCCACACTCGTCTGGGCGAGTATAAATAGGCACATAGGCCCAGAGCGTCCCCCAACAAGAGATTGAGATCCGAACCGCTCTATGGGGGAGAAGCACTCGTCTGGGCGAGTATAAACAGGCTGATAGGCCCAGAGCGTCCTCAAGGTAAGGCTGGAGAGCTTTGCACCAGCGAACCTTGGGGAGAAGCATTCAAGATGCCAGAAGGAAAGGATTAGTAATCTCGATCTGGACGGAATAACTCTCTTGTGAAGGTGGACACTCACCAAGCTCATACAAGGAGAAAATTAGCCCGTGACCTTGTGCATTGGGGTAGGTTAGTTTTTGGACGAGGGAGTTGTCCCCTTTGTTCTTTTCTACAATGTCGCAAATTTTGCGGCGGCGAGCATTTGATCATAAGTGTTTGATTGACAAGGGTTTACGCTATTTCATTTTCGGTCGATAATTGGGCTGGTGCTGTAGGCAGGGGAGGCAAATTAGTATATAATAGGGGCATGACAAAACCTCAATTCAACCTGTTTGAGTCCACCTTTGATGAGTGGCTCGATGAACTGTCCCTAATCAACCACAACGAAAGCCCAGGCTTGCGTACTGTCCTAAATGATCTGTACATGGAAGGGCACGAACCTCTTGATGCGCGTGATGCTCTTGAGGTTTACCATCCCGAATGGCACGAAGAGCTTACCTACTTGGAGGAGCATCCCATTGGTTGATTTCAACTACGACCCTTTTAACGATCTTGTGAAGAGCGAAGTGGACAAAGCTTTGCAGTACCTTCTCGACCACGAAATGATTTCCATGGAGTGGGATCCTGATGCAGAAGAGATGGTCTTCTACATGACGGAAGCACAGAGGGCTATGCCCAAGCCTGATGATTGGGATGAGAAAGCCCCCTAGGATTGCCCAAATCGGGGCGGCGCGAATTCGCGCCTAAGTGTTTATGTAGCCTAGACTTACGACAGCAAAAAAAACCACCCACACTCTTGACCCACCACCTAGAATAGTGTATAATACACCCATGAAAGCAACTAACAAACACCCTGAGATTGTGGAAGTCCTCAACTCAATCCTTGACAAGATGCCTGCGGCTACCCACACACGCGAGGAAGCTGTGGAGTCTGGGCTTTGCGCTACCTGTGGGCACGATGCCCTAAACAACTCGTTTCGTGATGAGCTATCCTGGAAGGAGTACACGATCTCAGGGATGTGCCAGAAGTGCCAGGACGATATTTTCGGGGTTTAGCCCTTGACAATTGAGGCCCAATCGGGTATAATATAGAGCATGGAAGATGATTATGGAATGGAGTTCGACGAGGGCTCCGATGTAGACAACTGGGAAGCCGAGCAGGTTTTCCGTGATCACGAAGGCCAGGACGAC
>Ga0080013_1002956_pt1 | contig 18837 bp, 43 predicted proteins | sample ETNvirenome_6_85_FD_69236 | JGI IMG/M metagenome (GOLD analysis project Ga0080013, IMG submission 69236) | Marine viral communities from the Pacific Ocean - ETNP_6_85 (SPADES assembly) (version 2) | ecosystem: Environmental > Aquatic > Marine > Oceanic | place: Pacific Ocean | collected 2013-06-19 | reverse complement strand
GCGCCCTATTATCGCGTCAGGTGGTCCTGACCAACACCAAGGGACGTACCGTGGGGTTGTGATGTGGGTTCGATTCCCGCTCTCCGTACCATTTATGCGGGTTTCCCGCTGCCACACAGCAGTTTGGTAGGGAACCGATAGGAAAGGGGTGTGTGCCCCAGCACTATCAGGAGAGGGTTCGAATCCCGAAACCGCAACTTTTACAACAATCACTCATTATGGAGTAACAATGAAGACAATTAGCGCAACCGACCTTCGGGTCAAATTCACAGACATTCTCAAAGACCTTGATTCTGGCCCTGTTCACATTACTAAGCACGGAAAGGTTATTGCGGTCTTAAACGCCCCTAACAGCGTCCTAGACGCGCCCGTTGGGTCAGACCCTAGCGTGGACCCCTACGAAACCTACGAGCCGTCAGAGAGCGACCCAGACGCCTACGAAGACGATTACGAGGAAGACGAGGAAGAAGGCGATGATTGGGACTTGAGTATGGATAGTGACTTTGAAAGGTATCTTTCGCGTCAAATGCCGATGGACCGACCTATGTACTAGGTTTTTTGGTCTTGACATCGTTTTTACAAGAAAAGGCTGGACTTCCAGCCTATTTTTTTGTATAATGTATGTGTAAGTAGGAGAGATACATGTTTGCAGCCCTTTTTATCACCCTGATGTTTCTTAGCATCCCATTTTTGATGCTCATTAACTTCGTCCTTCTTGGCGAAATGTTTGAGCAGGATAAGAACCGCAGAACCCGCCGCCGGGGAACTAGGAGAAACCGATGAAAATGAAGAACTTGGATATTGAAATGCACAACACGCTGGACATTACTAACATGACCCAGAAGGAAATCGAGGAAGCGATTCACTCGGTCATCTCTGGCGAAAAGACCTTTGCGGAGGTCGCAGCCGAGAACCCCGGTCCTTCTGTCACTATCGAGGAACCCACCGATGTTTGATGCAGGCTCGACCGTTATGCTCAAAGCAGCATCTGGCGCAAGTCAGCGTACAAGGAACCGTATCCGCGAACGCGGAGCAGACGGGTTCACGGTCGAGAGAGCACCACAACCCATCGCAGCCCCGAATAACCGAGGCGTGAACTGGGTTTTACTTATGTCGCTAGACGGAAAATGGTCCGGCTGGCTCCCCGTCGATGAAATTGAGGTTGTAAATGAAAGTCGGTGATTTGGTACAGAATAAGCATAACGGTTTAACGCGCCTCGTCACAAAAGTAGAGGTTCGCCGCTCGACATCGCCAGTGACGCCGAATCGTATGAAAACTTGGGTTTACCTGCTGGGCGAAAGTTACCGTGTTGAGAAGGACTGCTTGGAGGTCATCAATGCAAGTCGGTGATCTAGTGAGAGTGAAGCTGCCAAGTATAAAGCCATACATCGGCATCGCTATCAGAGTCAACACTAGGGAGGGTGCGCTTGTGCGCTCGATTGATGGAAGGCTTGAGTATTGGGTTAATAGTTGGAGCGGGAAGGTTATCAATGCAAGCCGGTGATTTGGTACGAATAAAGCGAGCTTCCATCGGTATCCCAATGGATACGCTGGGGTTGGTGACTGCGAAGAAGAAACTCTTTGATCGTCCGCCTGACGAGGGCTATAATCGACACGAAAACGAAGCCATCTGGGAGGTTCAGATGCTTGGTACAAAGCCACACGCCCGCAGATATATGAGCAGGGACTTGGAGGTTATCAATGCGAGCCGGTGATTTAGTAAAATTGAAGAATCTACACCCAGACTGGGGCACAATCGCCCTTATAACTGAGATTCGCACAACTTCCGCTGGGCTAGGGCAGGTAATTTTACTTGCCGGTGGCACCTACCGCGCCATTCCTTGGATTGGAAGGACGAAATACTTGGAGGCTATCAATGCGAGCCGGTGATATTGTAGTTAGAAAGTTCGGTGACGGCATTTGGAACCCTCGCGGAATCATTTTACGCGAACTGAAGGAAGGGGGGAGCCCTATCGGCCCAAAATACTGGAGAGTCCGGTGGTTCGGCCCAGAGAAGCAAGAGGTATCCATAAGTTCTGTGTACTTGGAGGTCATCAGTGAAAGTCGGTGATTTAGTAAAGTATAACTCCCTTGGAAGGGTAATTGTCGGCCTTATCACTCATTTCGATGAAGATGATGACCCTGCTGTCCTAGACCTCAAAACAGGGGACCACGACCTCATTTGGAGAAGTCGGGTGGAGATTCTAAATGAAAGTCGGTGATTTGGTAAGGCACAAAGGTTCGCTTGGAATGGGAATTATCCTTGGGTCTGAAGAACCCCCTTATGAAGAACAGGGCTCTTATGTTCGATGGTTCTGGGACGGAGGGTTTGTTTCCCTAGAATTCAATGAAATGTTGGAGGCTTTAAATGAAAGTCGGTGATTTAGTAAAACTGAAACCAGAGGCAGCAGAAGGAAACGCTGAAAGTCTGGGTGTAGGCTTGATTATCGAAGAGGGCACCGACGACTGGAACCAGCAATTTATTTACATTCAGTGGCTCAAAGGCAACGGCAAACCTTGGTTTAGGTATAAAGAAGAAGTGGAGTTAGTAAGTGAAGACGAGCGGAGCACCATCAATCGGTGATATAGTTAAATATCGGTGTCAGAATGGCACAGAGCAATATAGTTGTACTGCCCTCGTTGTCGGGGAGAAGAGTATCTGGGTTGAAATCTTACCTTTCGTCAAGTCCGGTCAACACGCGCCGAAATCCGAGCGCCACTGGGTTCACGGTCCATCGTCGGAAACGTGGGTTGAAAGGGAAAGTTGCAGAGTTCTTAACTTGAACAATAGGAATTGTTGATGAAGTATACATACCCTCCAAACGAGGAAAACCCCGGTTACAAGCGGGATTTAGAAAGAGGCGACACGGTTTGTTACAAAGGCGACCGCTCTGCTCTTGCCGTGATTGGTCAGGTTGGAACTGTGGATTACGGACAAGGACGGACAATTACAAAAGCATCTGTGATTTGGATTACTGGCCCAAAAGTAGGGGAGAAGCAGATGTATGACGTGCGGGACTTGGTAAAGGTTGAAGAATAGTGAGTTCCCTTGACATTCAGTTTACAATTTAGTTCTGGACTTTCGGTCTGATTTTTAGTATAATGTATGGGTAATCAGGAGAGAACTGCAATATGCCGAAGTACAACCCTAAAAACAAGCAACACCGCAAGACCCTCGCCACCCGCATCTCGAAAATGCTGCTTGGAAACGGGTTTTTGACGACTATGGAGCACGGACGGGCTTTTTCCGATGTCTATCAATTTGAGGGCTCGCGGAAAATCGACGTTTTTACTAACATTTGGATGGATGAGGTTGAGAAGACCGCCATCGCGATTGGGATCCAAAGCGAGCTAGACCGGATAAACGTACCTTTAAAGGGTGATATGGACGGAATCACGTCACGCCTACTCCGTGCGATTCAGAAGATGAAGAAGGCATCAGCGAAGCGCGAGCGCCTACAGGAAACCCTTCTGGACCTCGATTTCAAGGTTGGCGACCTTATCCTGCACTCCTCGATGAACCACGACAACGGAGAGAACTGGAAAGGTATGTGCAAGGCTGTAAATGCTGGTTTAATCACCGTTTTCTGGTTCCACAGCGGCAAGACTATTGAGTTTCCAGCCTTGAACCTTCGCCACTTGAAAGCAGCATAAAGGAGCTACAAAGTGAATAATTACAGAGACTTAAAGCAGGAAACCGTGCGAGCCATCAACTGGGCGCACGCATCAGTGACCATATTCGTGTTTGTAAGTATGCTTTGGCTACTTGACATTCAGTTTACAATTTAGTGCTGTACTTCTGGTCAGATTTTTAGTATAATGTATAGGTAAGAAGGAGAAAATTACATGGGATATCGATACAAGCGCACAGTTCATTGTTCATATTGCGGCGAGTCAGGACACAACAAGTCCGGCTGTCCATCATACAAGGAGAGAATCGAGCAGTACCGCGCCGACTTTGGCGACGAACACTACGCGGTTCGCGCATACGACGACAAGAAGGCTCGCAAGGCTACCTCTGCGAAGAGCCGCAGGTGCTCATACTGCGGTCAAGGTGGACACAACAAGGCGGGTTGCCCGACGCTCAAGACAGCGATGGAGCTATTCCGCACGAAGAACATCGAGTATCGCAAGAACGTGCTCAGCACACTCGTCGAAAATGGGCTTGGACCCGGCACTCTCATCACAATTGCAGACTACTGGAACGAGAACAAACAGCTCTTTATGGTTACGGGCGTTGATTGGGCAGAGGTCCATATGGCAGATAAGTCCTTGGATTTCTTGAAGACCCGCAAGGTTAAGAACATCACGGCTATCCACGGTGGAAACGGCATCACGCGCCTGTCCCAAAGTATCCTTTCGTCAGAGTGGGGTCCGAAGTACGAAATCGTAGTTCCAACCTCCGAAACGAACATCCGGTCCACGATGCCCGCTACCTTCCTCACCGGAACCCTTGGTTTAAAGCAGATTTTCAAGAACAAGCAGTTCGGGCTCCACACGATGAAAGACTCTTGGGGCGACTTCGATGATAAGTTCGAAATTAATAAGTTCGACGCGGAACTCACCTAAGAAAGGGGGCTTTCGCCCCTTGACATTCAGTTTACAATTTAGTGCTTCACTTTCACCTCAATTTTTAGTATAATGTATAGGTAATCAGGAGATACACTTGGCTCGACGCATCCAACCAATTTTAGACGCCATCCTCGCAGACGACCGTTGCATCGGTTCAACCCGCACTTTCGTGCTTAGCCTCTTGACGCAATACACTCGCAAGAAGTCGCTTTCGCAAGGTCAAAGGCGGGCTTTGGGGCGTATCGAGGAGCAGCTAGCTTCCGCCCCCGCGATTGACGTGGAGAAGCAAACGCGCCTTGATAACTTGATTTCTCGCGCACAGACCGCGAACGACCGCTGGGCAGTGACTTTCATTACCAGCCTCAAAGGTCAGCTTTCGATGGGTCGAGAGCTTTCTACCCGTCAAAAGGAGATTTTGGTGAAGATTGCAGACCGGCACAGTGCCAAGGCTCAGGTCCAGCGCGATAGCTGGGCTTCTAACTTCTCTACCGAGATGCGCGAGAAGCTGACCATCGCTGCACACTACTATCTTGCAAACCCCCCTTACTTCGGGGACATTGCGCGGAAGGCTCTGGATGATGACTCATTCGTCCCCTCCGAGCGGTCTTATCGCAAGATGGTCGAGAACAAGTACGCGACCAAGGTTATCGAGAGCACTCTTGCAGAACCCAAGTTTAACCCCGGTTCTAACGTTGCTATTCGGAAAACCGCAGCCGTTGGGCTCCACGCTACACGCCGCACGAATGGAGTCGTCCTAAAAGCCGACGCATCGCCGGTTACCAGCGCAGCACGCGGAAGTAAGGTTTATTCCGTGCTTTTCTTCGGGAGCACCGAGGCAACCCTCATCGAGGAACGCTGGCTCAAGAAAGGCAAGGTCTAAAATGACCTTTCAACCTACTCTTTTCGTCTTGACATTCAGTTTACAATTTAGTGCTGTACTTTCGCCTCAATTTTTAGTATAATGTATATGTAAGTCGGGGATGCACCCCGGCGGAGTTCACAACCCCCGAATCTTGGAGATTCACACAATGGCTATCGATTTTGCTACTTTTAACTCTGTTGTCTCCCACGTCATCGACGCGGGGTTCCCTGTCCTCATTCGCGGGCGTCACGGCATCGGTAAATCCGAAGTTGTTTATCAATTCGCGAAAGACCGTGGTCTTCCCGTGGTCGAGCGCCGCGCCTCGCAGATGACCGAGGGCGACTTGATGGGTTTGCCCTCCATTACCGGCGAGTCAACTCGCTGGAACGCACCCGACTGGCTCAAAGAAGCCTGTGATAACGGTGTGGTGCTCTTCCTCGATGAGGTTGACCGCGCAACTATGGAGGTTCGCCAAGGCATTTTCGAGCTTACCGATTCGCGTAAGCTGAACGGGTGGCACTTGCACCCACAAACCCGCATCTTCGCTGCCGTCAACGGTGGTGAGCATAGCGGAGCTTCTTCCTACCAAGTTGGGGAGATGGACCCTGCCGAGCTTGACCGTTGGACCGTCTTTGACGTTGACCCGACCGTCGGCGACTGGCTGACTTGGGCGAAAGACAAGGTTGATGGTATGGTCTGGGACTTCGTGAACCAGAACCACGCTCACCTTGAGCACGTCCCCGACGCTGGCGGCTACGAGCCGAACAAGGTTTACCCTTCCCGTCGCTCGTGGAAGCGACTCAACGATACCGTTGATGCAGCCTGCCTTCTCGCGGAGCCGAAGGATAATCTCGGTGCAATCTACAATCTCACCGCTGCGTTCGTCGGCTTTGAGGCAGCGGTCGCCTTCCGTGACTTCTGCGAAAAGTACGAGCGACTCGTCACTATCGAGGATATCCTCGACCGTGGTCAGATTGAGAAGACCGCAGAATTCGGCATCAACGACCACCTTGCGCTGGTCGAGAAGCTGGAAGCTAGCGAGTTGTTGAATAGCCCGCTTTCAACCACGCAAATCCAGAACCTCGCCAACTGGTTCGTGACGCTGCCTTCCGAGGTTGCTATGAAACTGTTCTCGGCCATCGGTCAAAGTACAGATAACTCCAACGTTATCGCGCTGCACGCAGCAACCACATCAAGTGGTAAAGCGGTTCTGGACTTCATCGTAGAGATTGTGGGGTAAAACCTAAACAATCCAGTCAGGGGTTCCTTCCAACCGGCGCAGTGCCCCCGCGCCTAGAGTCACGCGAGACGTTTTAAAACCGTGGTTGGAAGGTCACTTTCGCGGGTCTTTAGCTCAGTTGGTAGAGCATCGGACTTTTAATCCGCAGGTCGAGGGTTCGAGCCCCTCAAGACCCACCATTTCACAACACAGGAGAAAACAACACAATGCAGAAAATTAACTCTTACGAATGGCCCGACGCCCTCATGGGCGCGGTCGTGGTTATGTTCTTTGTAACTATCTTTTCCTTTTGAGGACAAAATGAAGATTGATAAACTTAAAGAATCGCTAGAAGATGCCGCTGAAAACTTGTCTATTGAGTTTCAACGCGCTCTTATTAGCGAAGTCTCAACGGAAGACGGGCTTGTACCTGTATTAATGGACCTTGGTTCTAACCCGACCAGATACATTGATATCTTCAGCGACGAGATTGTTCGCCTTGGAGCAGCATATTATAAAACCATCTGTGCATGGACCGAACTCGATGAAATGGGTCTGGATGCAGACCTTGGCTCCAATGAATTCCAAGAATACGATGAGTCTGTCTTGAATCGAGAGGACGTACTTAGGTTTCCAAGCGAGGCCGTCGATGATGAGTGAGGAAGAACCACGCTTTTCCGTTATGTTAGCGAGAACCGAGATTGAAACTATTCTATCTTACCTCCGCTCGACGTATAGAGCGCAGTTTCATCCGATCTCGGACCTCATTGAACGCCTTGAACGCCGACTGTCGGCCAGAGAGAAAGAACTCAAAGAGTTGAAGGAACTCATGGCCCAGCCCGAGATAGACGTTGGAATCTAATTAATCAAGAACATAGTCCTAGCAGGCTCGTAGGGATGCCTAAAAGCTATTCGGGGGATGATGCGTCCAAGGGCATAGCCGGACCTGCGGAACGCCTCACAGACCCCTCTGCGAGCCTGCTAGGTCCATATATGTTCTACACGCCCGCCCGCACCGCATCTGATGGGATGTCAAATCCCTAGACATTATTTTGACAATTTATCGCTTCACTTTTCCTTCAAAATTTAGTATAATGTATATGTAAGGTCGGGATGAACCCGACCATCGAGGTCCGTATGACGACAGAAGCCCCAAAAGCCACTTTCAACCTCAATATGCACACGCACAAGCTCCTTCACAGAGAGCCTTTCTTTGCTGCGCTCTCGCGCCGCATCGATAAGCGTGCTTGTACCTCCGTTCCGACGGCAGGTGTTCGCGTGACCGACGAAGGGCGCTTTGAAATGCTCTATAATCCAGATTTCATGCTGAAAATGATTGAGGAGTGCGGAAACACCAAGGAGAACGCCGATAATCCCTATCGCTGGGTCCGTGGCATCCTGATGCACGAGTTCTACCACCTCATTTACGGGCATGTAACTACACGATTGCCCGAGGGTGGTATGACGAAAATGTGGAACATCGCGACCGACCTCGCGATTAACTCGCACATCCTCGACGAGTTGCCCCCACTGGGTTGCAACCCCGGTCAAGGTCCGTTTGCGGAGTTCGAAGTTGGACTTTCGGCTGACGCCTACTTGAAACTGCTTGAAGATATGCAGGAAGAGAAGGAAGAGTCAAACGACGATAGTGAAGGTTCTAACGGCGAAGGCGAGGGTGAAGAAGGAGAGGGCTCCGGTCTTGACGGTATGGACTCGCTCGACGACCACAGTGGCTGGGGTGAAGGAGAAGGCGAAGGTGCCGCTACAAACCAGCAAATCGCCGAAGAGCGTCTGAAAGATATGGTCAAGAAGGCTGTAGAAGAAGCCAATAACCGAGGTTGGGGCTCCGTTTCCAGCGAGATGCGTAAGGAAATCGTGGCTTCAATCTCCACAAAGGTAGATTGGAAGAAGGTTTTGCGCTCTTTCGTCAAGGCGAGCCAGAAAGCTGCTCGTCGCTCGACTGTGAAGCGCATTAATCGGCGTTTCCCCTACATTCACGCAGGAAAGCGTTCCGACCGGACTGCACGGGTCGCCATCAGTATCGACCAGTCGGGCAGCGTCTCCGACGAGATGCTGACCGCGTTCTTTGCGGAGCTTGAGTCTCTCGCCAAGTACGCCGAATTCGTGGTTGTCCCCTTTGATACTCGCGTTGACGAAGACCTCGTATACACTTGGAAGAAGGGCGAGAAGAAGAAGTGGGAGCGCGTTATGCGAGGCGGAACCTGCTTTAACGCTCCGACCGAGTATGTGAACGGGCAGAAACTCGATGGTCACATCGTCCTCACCGATATGTGCGCTGACAAGCCGGTTCCGAGCAAGTGCAAGCGTATGTGGATGACCGACAGGTACGGAGCAACCCAGCCCTACTTCAAGACTCACGAGAAAGTCCTTGAAATCACAACTTAGGAGAGAGAAGATGTTCGCGAAAACAGAGTTTAAAGTAGGACAACTGGTAAGGTCTAAGCTGACCAAGGACATCGGTCGAGCTATCGACGTGGAGCCTGATTACTATGGAGCAAGGCAGGCTTTTATGGTTTATGGAGCCGAGCCGGGTCAAGCGATACGACCGGGCTCAGAGAACGGTATTGGACCTACAAAGCACGGAATCAGAGATAGGGTGATGGTCAAGTGGTACACCGCTTATAAATACCCGACGGAGTATGCCGAGTGGGTAGACGGAGAAGACCTGCTCCTACTAGATGGTGGTTATGCAGTTTAAAGTTGGACAATTGGTTAGGGCTCATCACGGGATGATCGATCCCGCCAGCGAAGCGGTGGTCCAGAGGGGCGACCTTGGACTAGTCGCAGAAACACTTCATAAAACCACGGTCCACGGTTCCTTCCAGACGTATCGTATTAATTGGCTTCCAAAGGCAGCTATCGGCGTATGGTGGCACAGGGATGAAGCCCTATTGCCTTTCGATGGTACGGATAATGCAGTTTGAAGTAGGAGAATTGGTGACCCACCAAGACAGACCGGAGTTCCGCGTCGGCATCGTTACAGGTTCAAGGTACAAGTACCCAGAATCAGTACAATTCCACGTCATCTTTTCCGTCGGTGGAGCCGGTTGGTTCCACCCAGACAGCCTAGTCAGGGCGACACCAGACACGTCCTAGAAGGCTCTTGTGAGCCGCCCAGCGCCCGCCAGCGGGCACGAAGTCGTCCAAGTCTCACGACACACGAGAGAGACACCAGAGAAAGCTAAAGAGCACACCGCTCATAACCAAGGATTAAAGGGATGAATATAGGAGATTTGGTGATACAGAGAAGTTTGCTAGGTTTCAAGGGGATTCTTTTAGATATGGTGTATGAGATAGATAGCGAGATTGATGAAGTACAACTATCACTATATAATCCAGACCCAGAAAGGTATTGGAAAGTGTTATGGTTCCAAAAGAACTTTTATGAGCCACCATCAGTCGAGGTTGTACGAGAGAAAGATATGTTTAGGTTAGAGAGAAAGAGAAAGAATGGACTTTAAAGCAGAGAAATACAAGAAAGGCGAATTGGTTCAGTTCTTCCGGTCATCAGAGAATACACTTGGTATTGTCAAAGGACAGGACGGCGGCAAAGTAGAGGTCGAATGGTTGAAATGGCCAAGTCGAACACGCGGAGCCACGGAGCACGGGTGGTATCCATTTTATAAGGTGAAGCGCGTGAAAGGGCAGGACTAAGGTTAGGTTTTTCGCGCCAGATTTTTTTCTCACAGAGGTACAAAACAATGCATATGTATACTATATCAACCCCCATAACCATTAACTCCCTTGTTATCCGAGCTTGGAAGACCGATCCCGACTATCAGTATGAGGTAGGAAAGGTCATCGAGGTCAAAGACAACGCAGGACAACATCCCACATACGGGGATGTAAGGGTACAATGGCAAAGAGGGTTTGAGACGAATGAGTTATACCAAGAGTTATATCATATCGAGGTAAGAGATAAAGAAAGTGAAGTTTAAAGCAGGCGACTTAGTATATGCAACACGCTTTCGTGAGATGGGTGTGGGTATAGTTACAGAATATCTTGACCACGACGTTGTAAAGGTTTATTGGTGTACGGATGGTATAGTAATGTCTGCCGGGTTGCAGTCGATAAAGAAGGTGGAGGTCCAGAATGAAGTTTAAACCGGGCGATTTAGTATACGACCCAAACTATAAAATGGTTGGTATGATAACCGGCGTGAGAACAAGGAGAGCCAGAGCAAGGCGTAGGAGCTTCGGAGACACCACACCGCAGGCCGAAACAGAGTTGTGGTATCAGGTTATGCTATTCGGTGATTCAATCACCAAGGACGGAGAGGTAAGAGGCTACCTCGCAGCATCCGCAGACCGACAACTTGAGGCTTACAACCCAGACATTCATGGCCCAAAGAAAGAGGCCGAGGCGAATGAAGTTTAATATTGGAGAACTAGTATATGACCCCAGACACAGAAAGGTCGGAATGGTCAAGACTATAGAGACGCGAACACGCATAGGCACACCTCACGGTAAACCACACTATGGTATCCACTTCTTTGATGATACTTACTGTGCCAAGGGTAATGTAAGACTAATGTATACAGAGCACGCAGATTACATACTTGAGGCATATGAAAAGAATTGTTCTCCCAGATAACCACACAATGGAGAGGTGTGGTACAAAGTGGGGAATTGTGGAGACAAGTGGGAATAAGGGATTCTGATTACATAGCCTTAGATAGAATCAGGTTATAGTATATGCTAGCCTAATACACTCAACACATACACATAGATATACACAAGAACCCAGTACGGAGGTAAATAAGCCTTCTTACTGGGTTTATTTGTATGTATAGCATATAGTAAAGGGTAAGCTAAGGGTAATACAGGGTTGTATAGGGTTAGGGGTGGATAGTATATGGCTGGAAGGGGTTGTATCTAGGACACACACGCCCCACGCACGCAACCCTTTTCGCCTACGGATAACTCATCCACAGCCGTATATCCGCCTACAACCTACGTTAACGTCCTAGGGATAACTAAGGCTGGACGATAATCGCATGCCGTCGATAGCGTAGCTTTGCCCTACCTTATTCAACATATGGATAAAGCTATGGATAACGTCGGTACCGTTGCATTGCTAAGGTTTAAACTATTCTATCTCCGCCTAGCCAAACCTTAACTTAAACCTGCGCTATCAGCCAACCTAACTTTCCGCCTGTCTTCACCAATCCACAAGGGATAGCTAAGGTTGGAAGGGAATAATAAAGCTTATGGATAACATAGGCCGTCGATAATTGTTAACAGGCGGATAGTATAGGGGAAAGGCTAACAATGGACTGCTCGATAATGAAGATAAAAAGTTATCAACATAGGTTTAACCTGCATTATCGGCTACTACCCCCCTCCCCCCCCTCCCGGTATCCCGGGTTGTATGTACCTTATGGGCGGGTGGCCGAAAGCGGGCCTAGTACATTCGCTCCCCACACAGAAAAATGCAAGATTTTGACTCCCCCTATGGACTACTTACCATACAGCCCTATGAAAAAAATAAAAAATAAAATCCTATACTTTGGTTCCATGCTCCTGCTAGCCCATGCATGCTCCAATGACTACAAGGTGGTTGGCGGATCGTACCCCGACGGTAGCGACACAGGGACGGTGGTCCTTGATACGGGAGAAGCGCCTGTCACCACGCCTACCACACCAACGACCCCTCCACCACTCACAGGCAACCCTGTCGCTGTCTGTGAGGTAACACCTAACCCGGTGCGTCCCCCTGTTGAGACAGCCGTATGGGATGGTAGTGCTTCTCACGATCTAGATGGGTGGGCTATTGTGTCACACGAGTGGACGATCATTGCGAGGCCGGATGGATCGACCACAGGGATGGCGCCTGATGGAGGTCCAGTTGTGAGTAACGCGATTGTGCCTGATTTCCAGCCAGACCTAGCAGGGGAGTATACGAGCCAATTGGTTATAACGAACGAATTGGGGGAAACAGACACTTGTGAAGCAACGTTGGAAGCTATCCCTGCTGAGAACCTATGGATTGAGATGTACTGGACGGAAGAACCTGATGATATGGATCTGCATCTAGCCAATACAGGAGCTTGGATGGGTGCTATGGAAACAGGTAATGATTGTTATTATGCGAACTGCACACCGGGTGGCTTATGGGGCAGTACAGTATCGTGGGGCCCGTTGGGTGGTGTTGATGATCCCAGTCTAGACTTAGATGACATCTATGGCCTTGGCCCGGAGAACATAAACATTACTCAACCTGCTCCCGGTTCCCTCTTTACAGTGGTTGTTCATGATTATACCGGATCCACGACCGATACCTATGGGGATAATGACGTAACAGTGAACGTATATATCAATGGTGTCCTTGAATGGACAGATACAAAGGTGATTTCTGGTGATGGGTCATATACCCCATATTGTTACATTGATTGGTCGACGTTGACGGTTAGTGGCATTTAAAACTTGACTTCTTTAGGCCTCCGTGTTACAATAATATAGAAAAAAATTTGGAGAACTTATGCTTACTAGGCATGACAAGACGCCAATGGAAGCGTTGCTGGATGAGAAGGAACTGTTATATAAAGATTACCTCTCCTTGGTTAAACATATCATCAAGATTGCTTCGGATCTCGAAAAGCGAGCTTTGAATAGGGATGTGGACTATGAACACTATAGTGTCAACGAAGGTCTGCACGAGAAATCAGAAAGATTAAAGTTCACCTCGCACAAACTTGGTACCATATGTAACCTTATTCGAATTCATAAGGACTCAAAAAGGTCTAGCCAATGATTTTCTTGATTATCGAAAAAATCTTAATTGCACTTGGGAGCTTAATAGCCTTAGGAATGATACTATATGCTCCACTGGGAGCCTATAAACATTTCATTAAACAAGAGCCGATCGACGAGTTTACCGTGCCGGGATTGATTTTATTGTTTTACTTTGTAGTAGCATCTTGTCATGAGATAGAGATGCGAAATTGCGAAAAGATAGAAGAAAGAGAAGTCACTTGTTGTGTGGATTATGAATATGGCCGTAGCGGGGCGCAGTGCATCGAGGACGGCATTTGCATCAAGAAAGTTTGCGTTGATTGAACTACTTATAGTACAGGGAGGGAATTATGAATGGAATCAATAATCGAGGGCTTGGCCCAATATGGACCGCTGGGTCTGTGGACTGCATCACTCCTTTGGATGAATCATCAACAAAGGAAAGATCAAACAAACGCCGCAAAGGTTGCAAGAGAAGAAATGGCTCACTGCCAAACGAACATTGTGAATGCGCTGGCAGATCAAGCAAAGTCTTTGGATAGGGCTATCGTGATGATTGATGGTGGTCTTTCCGATATGCGTCAGAAGTATGCGGAAGATAGGATATATAAGATGAAGGATAAGTAAGTATGAGGTTTGTATGGTTGGCTCTGATGGTTATGGGCTGTTCTGATATTTTGAAGGTGCGTATCGATACTAGTGAGGTCCCGTATGATGAGATTACGTTATCTACGACAACCGATATTGCGGTCACGGAAGATACTGGGTGTGATTCTGGTGAACTTTGCGATACTGCTGGTTGAGATTGGTAAAAAATTTAGTAAAAAAATTGCGGTCGTGGGCCTTGGTGCCACCTCTTGAATGAATAATGAATGTTCTAAACAAGGGTGTTTTGGGGTTTTGGCCTCATATTTATTCCCGACATAGCCATCTGGTTATGAAAAAGGAGAAAACATTATGTTAGAAAGATTAAATACGGCTAAAACTTGGATCCGCGCTTGCACCGACTTGTCGGTCTCGCTGCTCGCACTCGCCGTGGTGCTTCAGGTCCTCTTTGGTGCAACTGTGCCCTTCTTCCCTGTGGATGTGGTCGGAAGCGTTGTCGACGTGACCGCTCAGCTTGGAAGTGAAGGTCTCGTTGGACTTGTTGCTGTGTATGTCTTGGTCCATTTATTGACCACTGACTGAACCTTTCCGTAGGTTTTTTGAAGGCGGTGCTTCGGCATCGCCTTTTTCTTTGCCCTTTTTGCTTACTATTTATGTTGAGATGCTCAATTTAGTGAAAAAATACAAAGAGATCTTGATTTATCATGACCATCAGCCCCTTTTGCTGTTCTGGGCGGTGTCTGATCTCTTCAATAACCAAGTTTGGTGGACCGATCTTGCCTTCTGGGAGAGTGTTGGCCAGCCAGACACCTACTATTTGTATTTTGTTTACCTTTTTATTAGTCTCGGGATACTTTTGACCCTCAATCGAGTGGAGTGGTGTGCTAGATTTGTGTTTGGATACCTTATGTTGCACATTTTTTCGACCGTCAGGTTCCTAACTGACCTATATTTGACCCCAGATCTCGAATTCGAACTAGTTATTGTCAAGAATTTGACAATTACGTTCATTTATTTCGTTTTATGGACTTGGATTTACACAAAAATGAAAAAAGAGGCCGTTTTTCGGAAAATAAATGGATAACGCAACGATTACAGCCATTGTTACCTGTTTGATTACCGGCCTACTCTCTGCTGGAGGGTGGAAATTCTATGAATCCGTGCTAAAAACTCGCGCAGAGCAGAGAAAAGAGGCAAAATTAGAAAGAATGGCGTATCGTGATGACTTAGTTGCCCGTGTTGACAAGCTGGAAAGAGAAAGAGAAGAGTGTATGACGGCTGTGACCGTCTTGAAAACGGATGTTGCTGCTATGAAAGTTGAGCTTACTTATGTGAAAAAAGAGAATGAAATTCTTAAACTTAAGCTAGAAAGCCGACTTTGATCGTTCTGCGTAGTTAAAACTGAATACCGAATGTTCTCTAAAAGAGGTTAAACACGCTCCAAATGCATACTTATAAGGAACATAGCAATAGTTATGTATAAAGGAGAAAACATTATGTTAGAAAGATTAAATACGGCTAGAACTTGGATCCGCGCCTGCACCGACTTGTCGGTCTCGTTGCTCGCACTCGCCGTGGTGCTTCAGGTCCTCTTTGGTGCCACTGTGCCATTCTTCCCCGTGGATGTGGTTGGAAGCGTTGTTGACGTGACTGCCCAACTCGGAAGCGAAGGCCTCGTGGGCCTCGTCGCTGTGTATGTCTTGGTTCACTTGTTGACCACTGACTGAACCTTTCCATAGGTTTTTTTGAAGGCGGTGCTTCGGCATCGCCTTTTTTTTGGTTAATTGTATTTAATTTGGAACTATTTATAACCGATAAGGATTATTATGCGGTTTATTTATTTTGTCTTGTTGTTCTCTGGCTGTTCTGACTTCCTGAAACCACACATTGACACAGGTCACGTCATCGTGTATGATGTGATAGGAACCTCTACTACAAATACGACAGAGGCCGAAGGGATTGATACTGGTTGTGACTCGGCGGCACTTTGTGATACAAGTGGCTGATCAAACCTCTTTTTCAGACTATTTATAGTATGTACGAGTATAATGCAACGCTCGACCGTGTTGTCGATGGTGATACAGTTGATGCTATGATCGATTTGGGCTTCGATACTTGGGTTCACAAGCGTATTCGTTTACAGGGCATAGATGCCCCTGAGACGCGTACAAGGGACTTGGACGAGAAAGCACAAGGGTTCGTCACCAAGGACCGCCTCACGGACCTCCTAGAGGCTGCTGATGGTGTATTTGTGCTTCAATCTCACGGCGTTGGCAAGTATGGCCGGTGTTTAGGTACGATTGTCATTGAAAATGAGAATATCAACGAACTACTTATTAGAGAAGGCTTGGCTGAGGTGTATGAATGAAACTCCTACTTGAAAATTGGAACAACTTCCTTAATGAAGCCGAGCAGACGGTAATGTACCACTCCACCCCAGAAGAGAACGTTGAAGCGATTCTGGTTGACGGGCTTAAAGTGGGCGCGGATCAGTCAGTTTATACAGGGCAGCACGCTCAATGGGCTGATAGGAAGTATGGGACGCGTCCGATCTTCTTGTCTGCGGAATCTGGACGGTATGAAGGCGTACCTTTAAAGGTGGACGTTACTGGTCTGGTGCTGGTTGCTGACATAGCCTCGGTCTCCGATCTGGGTTCTGAGCCTCCTTCGATGTCCGCTAGCTTCAAAGATGGCTTAATACTCAAGTGGTCAAGGGGAACAGAGCCCAAAGAACTGGCTGGGGTTCTCGACGATCGAGGAATAGCTATAAAGAAAATGTTAGATCCCAACTCTGAGGAAGCTAAAGCTGCAATTGCAGCCACAGGAACGGCGGCAGTATTAGAGGACATTCCGGCTGAGAGGATATCAAGATGAAACTCCTACTTGAAAACTGGCGAGGTTATTTAAACGAGGCCGAAGAATCAAACATCATATATCACGGTGTTAATACAACTGGAGCCTTCAATTGGGATTATAATTATGTAGGTTTGGCTCTTGACCGTTATGGTCCGGGGTTCTATCTTACTTCTTCAATCAAAGAAGCGGCCAAATACGCCACTGATAAGGGTCAGGTTATCAAAGTTAATAATCAATTATCTAATCCTCTTAAAATAAATATTTCTGGTACTCCTTACAATCCCGGTAGTGTGCCTCAAGAATTATATGATTTGCTTGGAGATGACCAAAAGTTAGCCGCAATACTTCCCGAGGAGGCAGATGACTCGAAAAAAGCGGAATTTATAAAAAACGTTCGCGAGAGCCGTGTCTATGGTGGTGAACTCTTAAAATATTTATTTAGAAATGTCTATAAAGCTGAGAAAAACCCCGGTCGAGCAAAAGAATTTTTTAATAAACTTATGAAAGTTACTGGTCACGACGGCATTCTATTAAACTTTAGCAACGAGACTTGGGTTATTTCTTGGGATCCAAGCAAATTAAAAATTCTTGGTTCTGCTTCATCCGAGCAAATCAAGGCAAAAATGGAAGGGGCGAAAAATCCGGAAGCAATTCAGCAACTCGCAGCGAAAGAAGGGATGAGCAATGAGAAGTTCCGGCAACTTCAGAAGATGGCGGTCGGCGGGGACCAAGAAGCACGACAAGCCTTAATAAACTGGCAGAAAAAGGTGAGGGCCTTGGGGGCCAAACAAACAAGCCAAGCTGCTGACACTGTTGATTGGTCCGGCGAGGGAGCGAAATGAAACTCCTACTTGAGAACTGGCGTCAGTATTTGAATGAAGCAGATTATTTTAAGGGCAGTAAGTTCGGAGATGATCAAGGCAGAACTTTTTCGGTTGAAAAAGTAAACGATTTTGCAAAAGAAAATGAAGATAAATACTTAGAGAAATCATTTGATCTTGATGAACTGAAGCACGAATTAAAGTGGTGGGAAAAACAGGCAGACAAACTTGGAGAAGAAGAGTCAATAAGAAGAATGAAGAAAACAGACACATCTTATCCGATTTTGGTTATTAGAGAAGATGGGCACTTAAGCGTAGCAGACGGATTGAATAGATTAAAGAAAATGATTTCAATCGAAGAGAAGAGTGAAGCGGATGTTTATGTTATTCCCAAAGAAGATATTCTGCATTTGAAGGATGAAAGTGATGAAACTCCTACTTGAAAACTGGCGAGGTTATTTGAATGAAGCCCACGGATTAGATACAACTTGGGATGATGTTCATATTAATGATGTCTTTGAGATTATAGGAAAAAGTTGTGAAGAGGGCAGAAAATGTAAATCGATACCAGCATCAAAATTAAGAAAAAGATTAAAGAACAAGCCTAGTGTTGGACTAGACCCTGCGAGAGTTGCCAAAGCTAGCTTGCAATTCCCACTAATTGTTGTAGTTGACAATGGTGAATATCAATATATTATGGATGGCAATCATCGGTTCGCAAGGGCTGAGGCAGAGGACGCAATCGTTCAGGTTAAAGAATTAGATATTGAAGAATACAATAAATTGTTCGGAGGAGCAGAATGAAGCTCCTACTTGAAAACTGGAAGAAATTCCTAACAGAAAACATCAAGTATACTGCTTTTGTATTAGACGACGAGTCAAGCCGTAGTTTAGCAGGGAGGACACCAGAGGGGTGGAAAACACATTCACACCACATGACCCTTATACCCCCAACGTCGCGTAGCCGGCTACCAAGAGGTCAGTTCTTTGAGGGATGCTTAACGGTAACAGGTATAGCAAGCAACGAAAGGGTTATGGCTGCAAGAGTAGACGTTGGGGACGAAGCATTACTATTTAAGATAGAAGGGTTACCTCACGTTACAATAGCAACGAACCCTAGCGAGGGCGGCAAGCCTGTTATGT
>Ga0080013_1002955_pt1 | contig 18851 bp, 36 predicted proteins | sample ETNvirenome_6_85_FD_69236 | JGI IMG/M metagenome (GOLD analysis project Ga0080013, IMG submission 69236) | Marine viral communities from the Pacific Ocean - ETNP_6_85 (SPADES assembly) (version 2) | ecosystem: Environmental > Aquatic > Marine > Oceanic | place: Pacific Ocean | collected 2013-06-19 | reverse complement strand
TGAGTCGCTATGTAATTCTTCATCTGCACATGCTGGAGACAGATATATTGAAGCTACAAACCATTTTGCTGGTCAAATTATTGATATTTGTTTCGAAGATTGGAGCGCTGGAGTTGTGGATGCAGCATCTCGTTTAGAACCATATGAACATATTGAATTAACTTATGAGCCGATTGAAGAATCCATTAGAGTCTTCATAAATGGATCACCAGCCTATGACTGGTACTATTCAGACTCAGACAACACAGTGTACTTTACAATTATACCGGGTGGAAATGACTTAGTAGAAATTGGATATAGATATTTCCCACCCACAGAAACGGGAGACACAGGTGATACGGGCATCTGAAATATTTTGGTCCGTAATTTTTACAACTAATCTTGTTGTCATGATAAACTGTATTATGCAAGACAAACAGATGGGAATATTTTTTAGCGGCTTCGGTCTATCGATGTCTCTTTACATGCTAACTAGAGAAAGCAAGAAAGACTCTGCTGTGTAAATTTCTAGACTTGGCTGTATGATTTAAAAATCAGGCCCCTTGGCGGAACTGGTAGACGCATGGGACTTAAAATCCTTGGCCCAGTGTGGGCGTCCGGGTTCGAATCCCGGAGGGGCTACCACATAACACTATCTAGCATAAAAGAAAACATCTTTTTCAAATTTGTCACTTATTCGAAATATTTATGAACATGCAGCAGCCTAGCCCTTTAATTTCAGATTCTCATGAAATTTGGCATACGGGTTCGGGAAATCAGATAAAATTTGACCAGATAATGACACATATAAATGATCACACTTCTCTTGGTGGAAAGGTATTTATCGGCACAGATAGTATGCTTAGACCTGGATCTTGTGTGTTTGCTACAGCAATTTGTCTTCATGGAAGCACGGGTCAATCTGGAGGAAGATATTTCTTTAAAAGAGAGACAGAGAAAGATAGGGACTATGCCAGCCTTAATTCTAGAATGTTAAAAGAAGTTCAAGAGTCTATTGAAATGGCTGGTAAGATTGTCCAGACCTCTCCTGGGGCTGATGTTGAGATACACATTGATGTCGGAACCAGTGAAAGATCTAAGACTAGAAGGCTTGTTGAAGCACTAAAGGGCTGGACATTGGCAGCTGGATTTTCGTGTAAGGTCAAACCCTACGCGTGGGCATCTGCATCTGTTGCAGATAGACATACTAAGTGAAATATATATAGTGTAGCGCTGTAAAAGGAGAAAGAATGAGAAGGTCAGATATAAAGAGGTTCATTAGAGAGGCGTGTGGTTCACCTGACCACTATGCTGGAGAGGAATTACATACTCACATTAGAGACTCTCTTTCTAATGGAGGCACTCCATTTATTAATGTAAGCTGCCCTGATAGAGATGGATATGTTGTTGTCTGTGACGTTTTAGACGATCTTAGTCATCGAGATGCTAGGCACAATGTAGACATGGGATTTGAAGGATTTTTTGAAAATGATTTTGGCGATGATGTCTTTTTTCTTTTTTCCATTGAAGATGTAGACCCGTCCTCTCTTGAGATCCACAATCTGGGAGAAGATGAAACATATGCCCAGCTTGATGACAGCTCACTAAATGAAGAGCCTAGCTTAAGAAGGCTAACAAAAGAGTTTCTTTTAGAAAAAATTGTTGACTAATACTAAAGATTGTTACATATCAACACATTATCATGGAGAGATTTTTATGATTAGCACAGAAGACTTTCTTAAGACAGTCATAGATAGGGCAGTTAAGAAGATAATCTGCACGTCGCTTGAAGTTCCTGAAGACGACTTTAATCCTAAGGCTGTAGAATACTATACTGTCTGGAAAAGAAGAGTAGTGGGTGATAAATCTCTTTCTAGGCTAAAGATTAGACAGAATAGAACACAGGATTTCTCTGAAGTACCCATGGTCTTAATTGAAGACGAAGGACTTCTATGGGATGATGTTATAGAATATCTTATTGAAAATAGATCAAAGAAGATCTCACCTAAAGACTTTATGCTAGAGAATAGATTTATCTATTCATAAATTTAAAAACACATTTTTGACCTTTCTGACAGTTCAGCTCGAGCATCCCGCTGTAGTCTCGCTGTGTGGACCAAGAGTTGCGGGACTCTTTGTACAATGTCAGAACCCGCAGGGAGGCACGGGGTAACAGGTGCCTCAACCACATATGGAATCATGAGCAAGAAAAGAAATATTAAAGTAGGGCAGGTCTATCTTGTCAAAACCCCCGCCAGCGTCAACGTTTTAAAGAAGATTACTAAAATAGATGACATAGAAAAAGGGTGGTACTCGGGCTGCCTTGTTACAGAAAGAGATAGAGATGCACTTATCAATCAACAAGTTGCCTATCGAAAGGGCGAAGATCCGAGTGAATGCATATCATGGATTTCTGAATCAGATATTATAAAGCGCGTGTATAATAAGAGAAACAGTGGTACAATAAACAATAAGAGGCGCAAGTCAAAGAGACGTGTTTATGATCCGAATTCTCGGAAAAATTCCAAATGATATTATTGTAGCGTGTAGCGGCGGCCCTGATTCAATGGCAATTACGGACTTCCTTTTAAAAGGAAGAAAGAATGTGACAATAGCTTACTTTGACCACGGAACAGTACACGGGTCTGAAGCGGGCAGATTTATCTTTGAATTTTGTAGAAAAAGGAATGTTCCTCTTGTCACAGGTGAATTACTTGCTCCAAAGTCTAGTGATAAATCTTGGGAAGAGCACTGGCGGGATGAAAGGTATAGGTGGCTAAACAGTATTGCCAGTAGCGTCATAACTGGACATCAGCTTGATGATGTAATGGAATGGTATCTTTTTACATCCCTTCATGGAAATTCAAGATTAATCCCGTATAGAAGGGATAATGTGATCCGTCCATTCTTGACCACGCCTAAATCAGAGTTTATAAGCTGGTGCAATAGAAATAATATTAAATATCTTACGGATCCTGGAAACCACAACGAAAGATTCATGAGGTCAATTATCCGTCATTCTATCGTTCCTCAGTGCCTTAGGGTAAATCCGGGTTTAAGAAAAGTTATTAAGAAAAAAATTATAGTCGATTATAACAAAATAGGAGAATAAAAATTGAAAATCAATAAGTTTATAGAGGGATTGTGCTTTGATGATGTTTTGCTGCTACCGCAGTATAGTGAGATCTTTTCTAGAAAAGAAATTGACACGTCGGTTCAAGTTAAGAATTTAGGTGATCTTGGGATCCCAGTTGTTTCGAGTCCAATGGATACAGTTACTGAGTCTTCGATGGCAACTGCAATGAGTCAGCTAGGGGGTCTAGGAATTATACACAGGTACAATACCATTAATGACCAGACACAGATTATTAAAAAGTCAATTGATAAAGGGGTAGATTTGGTAGGCGTGGCGGTCGGTGTTTCTGGTGATTATGTTGATCGGGCACTGTCAGCTTGCAAGGCAGGAGCAAAGGTCATATGCATCGACATTGCACATGGGCATCACGCTCTTATGCGACATGCGCTAAAGACTCTTCGAAACACCTTCGGTGATGATGTCCACATTATGGCTGGAAATGTTGCCACAGTTGCTGCATTTAATGATCTTTCTGATTGGGGTGCTGATAGCATTCGAGTTGGTGTAGGCGGTGGATCCATCTGCTCTACTAGAATTCAGACAGGTCATGGTGTTCCTACGTTGCAATCTGTTATTGACTGTTCTTACTCTGATAGGGACGCTTTGCTTATTGCTGACGGTGGCATCAAGAGTTCTGGTGACATTGTCAAAGCCCTGGCAGCAGGAGCCGATCTTGTTATGCTTGGCTCCATGCTAGCTGGAACAACAGAGACACCTGGCGATATCATCTATCTTGACGGCGGTCGGTGCAAAGCATACAGGGGAATGGCTAGTAAAGATGCTCAAATTGACTGGAGAGGACACACAGCATCAATTGAAGGGGTCTCTTCTACAGTCCCCTTAAAGGGTCAAGTTGGTGATGTTGTTTCTGAGATTATGACAGGTGTTAGAAGTGGAATGTCCTATAGTGGGGCTAAGACACTTAGAGAGCTGGCATTTAAATCTAGGTTTATCAGGCAGACTTCAGCAGGGTCTGTTGAGAGCTCTACACACATTTTAAAAAATGGATGACAAAGAAGATATTGCTCCAGGTGATCTCGTCGAGGTAACCTGGTCTAATTTTGGAAAAGGCTTAGCACTCGTGCTGGATGTCTTTTCTGCTAAAAACGTTAGCTCCGGAGAGATAAACTTTATAGGCCGTGCCATTTGCAGCGGGTCTATCATTAATTTTATGCCTGGCTGCCACGTTCATTTATTGGCAACCTCTAGTGTAAACTAAGCTAATAAGAGATATACTAATAGTCATGGGGAGTTAGCTCAATCGGTCAGAGCAACGGTCTCATAAACCGTAGGTTCTGGGTTCAAGCCCCAGGCTCCCTACCATCCATACTATCAAAATGAAAAAGAAAGAAAAGAAAGAAAAGGTAGATTCTGTCTGGAAAGAAGTGCGCTATCCGATCTGTAGTGTTGCCTTGACACCAGAAGAATCGAAGTCTGCTTTAGAAGAATTGAATCTCTTATACAGCTTAATAGAGTATTTTAATAATGAGGTAATTTCTCAAAAATATAAAAGTCTGTCAATGCTTGAGATTATAGAAGATCTCAAGCTAGATCAAAATAGTGTTGTTATTGATCTTGGGACCTTTGTTGGTCAGCAGATAGAAGACCTTGCAGAGGCAGGCGTCGAGGTGCACGCATTTGAGCCTCATCCGATATTTTCAAAATTACTTGAAGAGAAGTTTTCTAGACATGAAAATGTCACCATAAATTCAGCGGCAGCCGGCTCTGTAAAGGGAGAGTTTGACCTCTTTTATCAAAGGTCGAGTGATGACTTTAACGGCGGTGCCTCGCTTGTGATTCACAAGCTAGATACACATATAGACTTTTTTGAAAAGCTAGAAGGGGGTTCTGAAGTCAGTCAAAAGGTTCAGTGCATCGACATCGCGGAGTATATTTCATCTCTTGATAGACAGATAGATGTTCTAAAGATAGATGTTGAGGGATTTGAATACGTGATACTCTCTCACCTAATTGAAACTGGTCTAATTGATAGAGTGAATCATATTTTCTTTGCTGATCATAGGGATGATTTTTTTGCTCAGGAATGGTTTAGTATTGCTATTGAAACCATTAAAATGGTAACTCCCGTACCTGAAATTGTTGAAAAGCTATTTTCTAGACATACACAGCATATTGAAAAATAGCATTTTCTTTTTTATCATTTGGCTGTACAATATAATAATCTTTATGGAGAAATTAAACTAATGATCAATTTATATGGCAAGGATGGGATTATGAATTTTCTTATCCAGAGATATGGGTATGAAACATATCTAGAAATCGGCGGGCAGCCTGCATCTGAGAGAGCGACATACCACAAGGTTAATTGTAGAATAAAAGACTCTATCGACCCAGATCCAAATGCCGCAGCAGACGATCTTCCTAATGGGATGACTCACCATTTCATGACTTCTGATGAGTTCTTTGAAAAGAATGCTGCTAAGAAAAAGTTTGATCTTGTTTTTATTGATGGCTATCATGAGCATCAACAGGTTCTTAGAGACATTAATAACTCTTTAGACTGTCTAACAGAGAATGGGACAATTGTTCTTCATGATATGCTACCTCCGACCCGAGAACTTGAAGTAATAAATAGGACCGGCACCGGCTGGCGTGCCTTTGCTGACCTAAGGGCATCACGAGAAGATCTCATGATGTTTACATGTCCTCCTCCATGGGGAACAGAGGACGGGTTGGGTGTAATTAGAATGGGAAGCCAAGCACTTTTTACGAAGGATCTTGAATATAACTACGACTTCTTTTTAGAAAACAGAGATCAGATGATGAATATCACAACACCCACAGGATTTCTAGCTAACGTGGGTGTCGTGGTTATTCAATGCCCTGAGTGTAGTTCAAACATCATGCTTCAGTCAAATGAATAATAAACATCATAATATTTAGATCAAAATTAAACAAATTTTAAAATAGTGATAATTTACCAAGATGCTCGAGAATGAGCTAAGGAGAAAAAAATATGCTACAAAAAGCTAAAGATCTTTGGGAAAGCTGGAAGGTTCAGCTTAGTTTTGTCGGAGGCGCACTTGTTGTTTCCGCTGTCTGGGGAACATGCACCTACGAGCCCCCTGAGGTTGCACCAGAGGTTTCTGCAACGACCACTGATAGTCAGGATGGTACAGCCAGCACGACAGCAACAGAAGCTGATGGTGAGACAACTACAACAACTTCTACAACATCTGATGGAACAGGCACCACAACGAATGGCAATACAGCCACAACGAATGGCAATGCAAACACGACAAATACTGGTGACACCACAAACACGACCACTACTACGACTAGTAATGGAACAGATGAAAGTACTGAAAATACAGAAAATTAAAAAAGATTGATCACATCTTAGAGATGTGATCAAAATATCCCCCAAACCGCAGGGAGGCACGGGTTAACAGGTGCCTCATTTTTTTATTTATCTTTCTGCTCCCCGTAGATAATTATGCATGTAAGACAACTAGCGGGAAAAAAATTGAGCAGTAGATCAGATCTTAGACTCTTAGTTAGAATGATGCTGCAAGAGCAGACAGATCAAATGGTATCTGCTCGACGGCAGGAGCGAATTGGTGTCCCAGCGACTCCGATTAGAAGATACAGACAGTTTTTTAATCAAGCTGTTAGAGGTAGTAGTGAGAGGCCAGTTGTGGTTTATGCCTATAACTCAATTACCATGGCAGATTATCCAGATCACTTACAGAGAATTTCTCAATTAATTGACTCATTTGAAACGCAGGGTGTGAAATTCTTTAAAATTGAATCAGACTCTAGAAATCCAAGTGTGAGAAGAGTATATACCGACTACATTCGCCAAACAGGTGATCTGGGTCGGCTACCAAAGATTCAAGTCTGGCAAAACGGTCAACCTGTCTTTGTTGACCATGGTGACTTTTCGGCTTCGGGTGTGCGGACAGCGATAAGGAATGCTCTCCCGACACCGACACCGACACCGACACGGACACCACGGACACGGACACCACGGACACGGACACCACGGACACGGACACCACGGACACGGACACCACGGACACGGACACCACGGACACGGACACAGACACCGACACCGACACCGACACCGACATCGCCTGAAATCTCCTCCCCCTCCTCCTCCTCCGCCTCAGCTGATTCTTCAGACGCCGATGTGTACACGGACACCGACACCAACACCGAGTTCGATACCACCGAGGACGATACCTTAGTTAGCGCTGACCCCTCTCCGCCTCCAGTAGATTTATGTGAAGCTGATCCCCCTCAAGAACAGTATTTTATAAGCAGTCAACAAAACGACGGGACGGTCTTCATGTGGAGCCCATCTGCTGGGTCTGCAAACGGCTGTGAAACAGCTGTGAGCTCCGATGGGTCAATAGCACACGCTAGGTATTTTTATTTTCCAGAAATCAAGCGTTTTGGCTACCGCGCACCAGGAGGCAGCGATGTCATCATGCTTAGCTCGCGTGATAGCCTGGAGTCCATAATGGACAATACAGTTCCCCGGGACTATGAAGTACCCTGGGCAGATGACAGGGAAGAGATCTTGGTCTCAGCAAGGGCTTCCGGCAGAGGCGGTAGAGCGTCCGATCACTCAGAAGCTGTTAGACAGATTGTGGCTGGCTATAATTATGAAACACTTAGCTCACCATCCCTTAGCTACGGAAGAGATAGCGGAGGCAAGTATATCAGACTTCCCAATGTTCGCGGATCTAACCGAAGGATTTCCGTCGGCGTCGATGCCAATGACCTCGTTGATGCGCTGATTGCTGCTGGTCACAGTGACTATGTAGCTGTGCCATATCCCGAGTTGTTATCAGGAGCCGCAGAATATCCGAGAACAAACCACATAAGAGTCTACAAGATAGAAGAATAAATCGTGTAAACCTAAGACTGGCTGTGGTATAATAACCAGGTAATTAAGAGGATGCACATGTCAAACAGCACAACTGTTAGATTCGGTGATCAAACTGCTTCTTTGCAAGATGTCACCTTTTACGTCTTTGATGAGAGCTCTAATCGAGCGCTAGAGTATTTTAGAAATCTTGAGTATCCTGAGGAGCTTGATGTTGCAGTTGACTGTGGGCACGCCTCTCGGGTCGCAGCTGAGGATGCCATTGAGGCATACACAGTCTTGCGGCGGTCTCTGTTTATGATTGATTCGATGCTCCAGGCAGACCGCCTTGAAGAGGTTAGGCTTTTAATCTCTGACACCTTGTCAGATGTTAAGATTAGAGAGAAGGAAAAAAGAGATACGCTAATCATTGATTAGGATATAGTTATGCGCCCTTAGCTCAGCTGGATAGAGCATCGGTCTTCTAAACCGAGGGTCGCAGGTTCGAGTCCTGCAGGGCGTACCATATATTCCCCCTTAGCTCAGCTGGTTAGAGCACCGGACTGTTAATCCGGGTGTCGTTGGTTCGAGTCCAACAGGGGGAGCCAAAAATTAAGGAAACAATTATGAGACTTTTTACTATGCTTGTTACAACACTTTTTTGCCTGGGTGTTGTTGATTTTATCGAAGATGACATGGCAAGAGTGGAATTTAAGACAGATGGTGATGAAGCGTATCACGCTGATATTCCAGTAGCACTTTTTCCATGTGAGATTGAGGAGGGTTCTCACTTCTATGCAGAGATCATTGACGGAGTGACCGAGATCAGATGCGGAGAACCACCAGAGTAATATGATTAATGTGCCACCGTAGCTCAGTTGGTAGAGCACCCGGATTTAACATTGATGCTCTAGCATGTATAGTTTAATTATGGAAAAGTTAATTTGTAGATTTTGCAATAAAAAGCATAAGACGCGACAGTCTCGTAGTAGTCATGAAAGTTTTTGTAAAATGAACCCTAACCGAAGAGAGCTTTCCGGAAAAAACAATCCAATGTATGGTAAAACCGGGTCCAATCAATATAAAGATAAAGACTGGTCTATGGTTGACTTTAAAGACCTCGGCCGAGGCAAGAGACGCGAACGACTATTTGAAGAAGCACAGTACAAATGTACCAAGTGCGAGTATAATAAAACTAGAGAATGCGGTAGCCATATATTGGAAATTGATCATATTGACGGTAATCCTGACAATAACAAGAAAAACAATTTAAGAGTATTATGCCCAAATTGCCATGCATTAACAAAAAACTATCGAAACTGGGGCAATAAAGGTAATAAGAAAATTTCATCCAGGATAAGAAAAAGAAATAAGGGGTTTGTATGCTAGGGTGCCTGAGCGGTCGAAAGGACTTGCCTTGTAAGCAAGTATATCACATCGTGGGTTCGAATCCCACCCCTAGCTCCAATTTTATAATCAGCCGGTCGGAGGTTCGAGTCCTCTCGGTGGCTCCATTGAGACTTAAATGTTAATTTGCCCACAAAGAAAGTTTATTTTTTTTAAGCCGCTAAAATGTGCAGGGACATCAGTCGAGCATGCTCTGTATGCTACTACTGGCATAGATGCATTATGCACAGGTAGCTCATCCGGTACCGGTGAGACTGAGTATAGCTCAAGAAACAATGAGCTCTTAGTTAACGGTCAACAGGCTATGAGATTTGTACAGCACACTCCGCCGAGTCTTTTTTATTCTAGAGCTGAAGCTCCTGACCAATATTGTGACTACACTAACATTACTGTTGTAAGAAATCCATGGGACGCTCTTGTCTCTTTTTATTGGTGGTGTGTGAGAAGGGAGGGTATAGCAGAGGAGTGGGTAATAAAATCAGATGATTCACAAACTGATATGACAAAAAAGTTTGAGACTGTAGTAACAATGCCCGTGATATACTCGAAGGATCTGATTGCCCATGAGATCGGTCTAGGCACATCTATCTCTTCAGCTTTTATCTTTTTTCATACACTGAACAATCTATTTGTTGACGATAGGATTGACTGCTACTTGCGCTACGAAAGCTTAGGAAAAGACTTCATTGACCTGTGTGAGGGTCTTGAAATCAATGATGCGAAATTGCACAAGCACAAGACCGGCCAGAGAAGGCTGAAGCTTGATTATAGCAAGTACTATAATTCTTGGATGAGAAACATAGTTGCAGAAAAATTTTCCAGCTATATCAAAAAGTTTAACTATAGCTTTTAAATATTCAAATTGCTTGAGATTCTATATTTATCATTGTACGAGGTTTGATAATGGCAGCAAAGACTGGAATAAGAGGAGAGCAGATAAAGGATGATTCTGTTACAGGCAGTGACATTGATGAAAGCACACTTAGATATCCTGTAACTTCACTGTGGTCTGGAAATGATCCTGGAACAACATACACTGTAGCTACTGGAGACTATGTCATTCTTGTTAGCACAAGACCCACAGCGCAGGGTGGAATAGATAGTGCGATTACAATAACTATGCCTAGTGCGTCAACAGCGGGAAGAGTTGTCATAATAAAGGATGCCGGAGGATATTCACAGACAAATGCAATCACAATCCAGAGAGCTGGTTCTGATAATTTTGAAGGAAACCCAGCAACAACTTCTATTCAGTTTTCTAGCAACGCAGACTCTGTTACGTTGATATCAAATGGTGATAGCAGCTGGTATAAGATCTAAGAGATGCAGGCTGATGTACATTTTAAATTAATGTGATATCATTCTTTAATATTGGAGGGGTCTTATGCCAGGTGTACTATAAAGCTGAAATGCTAGCTCTTCAAAATGGTCGTGATTATCATGTTGCTGCAATTTTACGTCGAGGAAAGAGAGTTGTCAAGATTGGTGAGAACACTGATAAGACCCATCCAAGGTTTAAGCGACAGTACTCAGATGGTAGTTGGGCATCTCATATGCATGCAGAAATGAATGTTCTTAGATTTGCTCTTCCCGGGGATGAGATTGAGGTCATTCGATTTAGAAAGTGTGATCATGTTAGAACAATGGCAAGACCTTGCCGTCTTTGTGTTGACCAAATGAAAAAAGCCGGCATCAAGCGTGTTAGATTCACTAACTGGAAAGGCGAGTGGGAAACAATTGAACTCTAGTAATAAAGATGATTTTAAATTTAAAGCAGGAGACCTTGTCTGGATTGCAGAGCCAGATGATCATTTAGAGGCGGGTGTTGTGATTAACAGCTATAAGATCTCTGAGTATCCATTTGATGGTTATGGGAGAGGGCAAGACATGATAAAATATAGAGTCATGTCTTCAAAGGGTGTCCTTGCTATCTATGAAGACAGCCTATCAATCTTGTCAGAGGTAAGAGATGAGAAAAGAAAGACCAGTGACAGTCGAAATCGACGAATCTCGCATCTCTATTTTAAAATCTCTTAGCGCTTCGGTGGAGATTATCAAAAGAGAGTGCGATGAGATTCTGTTTAAAATAGAAAAAGAGGGAATCAGCGCAAATTACTCCATAAGTGCTTCTCTTAAGTCAAACTGTGTAAAAGCGACTAAGCACTGTATGGAGCTGTATTATTTAAAAAGGTGGAAAGGTAAAATTGAAAAACACGAAAAAAAGCAAAAGAGGAAGGAGAAAAAAGATGCAGTGGGAAGTTAGAGAGTTCAAAGGAGAAAGGATGCCGTGGAGAGTCTGTCTTGTTGGAGCAAAAGAAGATGTGATCTATGGAGCATCTTTTAATAAGAACGTTGCACAAATTACAGCCAAAAGATTAAACAATGCTGAGAATGCTGTAGATTTAGATGAAGATAGTGGAGATTAGATGTTTAAGGTTGGTGATCGTGTTGCACCTTTTGACAACATGACAATGAAAGGGACAGTTGTAGATATGCGAAAGCAAGGCAGCGATCAGTGGATGGTGGGCGGAGCGATGCAGCACATATTTATAATTAAAGTTGCTCTCGACAGTGACAAGGGAGAGATGGAGTTTCGAGCAGATAGGTTAAGGAGGATTGAGTAAGAGATGGCGAAGCAGATTGGAACCACAGTACCTGATATAAAAAATGAGACAATCAAGTCTTTTGATAGACAGGAAGACGGAACTTACAGGATGACGACAAAGCTAGTTACAAGAAACAGAGGGACTGGGAAGATTCAAACAGTATTTGAAGAAACTCTAGATGATATTTATAAAATTACAAATGAATCAGATTTCGACGAAGAGCTAGAATTCTTAGACCCTGACGGGAAATCTACTAGCATTAGATTTAGAAAAACACCTTCATAATCTAGTAAAGAAAATTTCATCCTAAAAGAAGAGGCCAAAAGAGGTCTCTTTTTTTTTATGGTCTCATAATTATATGTGACATGGACATCATTAAAAAGATCTTCCCAGTCATTTGGCTGGTTTTTATTTTTCTTAACGTTGGCCTGTGTTGCTTCTGGTTTTTGTGGGGTGACATGGGCATGGTCCTCTGGCATCTTCTTATGGGATTCCTGTGTCAAATCGGCTATATCAGGGCAAATTCAAATGAAAATCAGTAGATCTATTCTTATACTTCTTGTCTTCCTCTTCCAGCTCCCGACTGGTATAGTGTCAAAAAAAGCACTGTCTGACACTAACGTTTCTGTGTTTAATAGTGCAGAAGATCTTGAGACTGTCTCCAGAATCGGACAAGTCATCGGCTACTGGTCTCGACCTCCGAGTGTTAGAATTTGTGATGGTGCACCCGTTACTATGACACGTGTCTACCAGGCAGTTGAGTTTTGGAGAAGACTGGGTTATGAGATTGGCCCTATTACAAGAGACAGTTCTGCAGATTGTTCTTTTACAAGAATTGAAGGAAGCATAATGATCGGACTTCCAGATCAGAACTTCATCGAACCTAATCTTGCGATGACTAGAACGTTGACATCAGACGCAACTAGAGAGATCATAATGGCTAAGATAGCTATAAAACCTCGATCATCTACAAGAGAGAGGGTCTTAGAACATGAATTTGGGCATGCGCTCGGCTGGCGTCACTTTAATAGAAGATATCATCTGATGAATAGTGAATTACAGCGTGGTGGGTGGACAACAACAGGGCTAAGAAGGTCAGAGCTTATTGAGAAGCTTTATGAATCATTTCCTAATGAAACATCAGATCTAAGAAATTTAACTGTTGAAGTTTGTGAAGAATGAGGTCAGAGATAATAGTTAATAGATGCAGGTAGGAAAAATGAGAATCACAAAAAGACAGCTCCAAAGAATTATCAAAGAAGAGATTCAGGATATTTTAGCAAGTGACTCAGCATCTGATGTCAAGGCAGTCGAAGATGCTTTTGCTGGCGGGGATAATTTAATAAACCCAGTTGATCATCTAAAGGCCCAGGGCATCAAAGAAACTAGAGTCAAAAGTGCCCATGCCCTGAGAGAGATAATAACTCAAGAACTAAGCAGACTAAGATCTCGTTAAATCTGCTCAAGATTTTGAGCGAAGATCTGTCTGACATTTCCCCTAAAGAATATCTCATAAACGTCATAGGCAAACCATGCAGGATCTCTAGTTATCTTGCTTGGTCTCCCGATATATCTTAGAATAAGAACTATATCGTCATGCATGACGACTGAGCTCTTTCCTGTAAAGTCGTCTAAAGACGGATAAGAATCTAGGTTGATTTTAGAAAATATTGAAAACCCACCAGTGTCATCAGGATAGCACAAAGCAAACCCATCTTTTGTACATGTGAGATTGTCAACTTTGACAATTGCTAAGTCTGATGATCTAAACATTTTTCTATTTTTCATAACGATATGATCTTAAGATTGCCAAACTGACTTTAGCGATAATAATTAGTATTGTGTGAGAAATCCAATGCTTATTCCTGAAGTAAAACTTAGACATCTAATCTGCGAGGCTTTGACAAAGACAGACAAGGATGAGATAGCGCGCATCTCTAGAAGAGAAATAAGAGATCTTTTCAAGGATGAGTATATGAAAAAGATGGAGAAAGAGATTGAGTCTGTCTTGAAGTCAAAGAACTATGAAAAGGATATCGTCGATCTCGTTAAAAAGGTAATGATCAAGGTTTACAAGGAGCTATCTTTCAATCAGCCTCACATAATTAGACAAGTCAGGGTCTAGGGAATGTGAAGCCTGCTGATAAATATGGAATAAAGGTAGGCGATCTCGTAAGGTTTTGTATTGATTCAAAAACTTTGCCACCCAAAGTCATTCCAAAAGAAAATCCCATAGGGATCGTTCTTGATATTTTTCGTATAAAGATTGGATCTGAGCCGAAGACACAGTGCTTCTTAGATCTGGCTAAGGTCCGATGGAATTGCCCAAAGTGGAATTCTAAGAAAGGTGCATCTGAGGAGCATCCCGGAGATCTCGTTTTGGTCCAGTCTTTAGAGAGTATATCTAAAGACTATGATACTTATGAATAAGGGGGTGCGAGATGCGTGATCCAAAAAGAAGAAGAAGGGCAAGCCAGGAGAGAAGAAGAGTCTGGGATGTTATAAGACTTTCAAATGATATTTCACGTAAAGCTAGAGATGTCTCAGTCTATAGCTTGATTCTTGGCTTTGTAAACTTCTGTTTCATCATGTATTTGATGATTCAGGGCTTGTAAATAGGTTTTTGTTTGATTTATAAACTAAAGGGGTAAAGATAAAATGAGTAAAGAAAGTGAAGATAAAACACCTAAAAGAGTTACAATGAAGATACTTCATTCTGAGTTGAAAGAAACTCAGAGACAATCAGAGATTCAGAATAGAATGCTTACTCACAAGCTCACTGTTTTGATTGACGAGATTGATCGTCTCAATATAAAGCTTGCTGCGACCAGATCGAAAAAGAAAGCTTCTTTGTCTACTAGATTTTCTGCTTTTTCTTTAAAGTACAATCTTAGACTACTTGTATCTGCTGCAATGTGTTTCAGCATGGCAGCCTTCGGTATTTTTTGGTTGCTTAACAGTATGTAAGCGTGTAGCTTTGATGTCCTTGTTATACAATTAAAGAGTGGAGAAGAAATGAAAATTCCCAAGAAGTATAAGAAACAAGCAAAGCAGCAGATTAAAAGCTCTGCTCGATCATCTGAGATCAAAAAGCCTAAAATGGTCTGGTCTGTGAAGAAGGGTGACCTGGTTTCTGTTAATGATTCTAGCTATGGCATTGTTGTCAAGATTAATAGGAATCACTTTTTGATTCTTTCTTCAGATGGGACAAGCTGGCACCACGGAAAGAGAGTTCTCAAGGTGCAAACTTTTTCCACTTGCCCATAATACGTGCAAGTAAGCTAACTCTTTGGTATAATGTTAATGTTCCACATTAAAGGAGAATATGATGGACATCAAAACCTTTGTTAACGTTGTTTCTAAGCTACCGTCAGACGTTGCTGTTCTAGTTCGAGGTCCTACGGGAATCGGAAAGTCACAGATCTTCCGACAGGTCGCTGATCAGGTTGTCCTTGACGATGGCAGTGAAGGGCTTGATGTTATCGACCGCCGTCTTGCTCAGATGACTGAGGGAGATATTATCGGACTCCCTGAGCTGGTGGATGGTGTTACTCGCTTTGCTCCAGTTGACTGGCTGCTCCGGGCATGTCGAGAGCCTGTTGTTCTCTTTCTTGATGAGCTTAACAGAGCAACTATGGAAGTTCAGCAGTGCGCCTTCCAGCTGGTTCTTGATCGTGAGCTAAACGGTCATCGTCTGCATCCAGCGACTCGGATCTATGCAGCTATTAATGCAGGATCTGAGTATCAGGTTAATGAGATGGGACCAGCTCTTCAGCGGCGGTTTTGGACAGTTGATCTGGAGCCAACTAAGGAAGACTGGATTGAGTGGGCAACAGGCGAGCGAAACATGGATGAAGTTGTGATTAACTTTATTAGAAATCACGGAGCCCATCTGCGCCACACAGGTCAGATTGAACCTGGCAAGGTCTATCCAAATCCTGCTAGCTGGGATCGCCTGGAGAGAAGTATGATCCACGCTGGAATGACCCCAAGCTCTATTGCAGGAAAGACTACACCAAGCGGGTTCTATGCACTTTGTCTGGGCTTTGTTGGAGTCGAAGCAGCTATCGCGTTCCAATCTTTTGTACGAGACTACGAGATGCAGATCAGCGCTGAAGACATCCTTGATAGCTATGATGATTTTGCCGCTGCTATCAAAGATCTTACTACAGACAAGCACAATGCTTTGATTGAGAAGCTTATTGATAACTGCAAGGATAATGACTGGACACCAATCCAGGCCAAGAATGCTGCTGACTTTGTCAAGACACTTCCTGGTGAGATGATTGTCTCTTTCTTTAACTCAGTTATGGAGACTAACCACGTTCCCAATATCAAGGCAGTCCATAAGTTCGTTGGTCAGCTCGTGGTTGACATTGTTACCCTGTCACAAAAGGTGTGACATGCTTTAAAAGCCTGCTATGCGTGTAGCATAGCAGGCTTTATGTTATAATATAGTTAGGAGGTATTAATGAAAGACTCAACTTCAAGTGATGTCCCTGCTCTTCATGCTTCTGATGAAGAGGCAGAGAAGTTCAACCTAGATCCACACCTAGTCAACCTTTTGCTTCACGAACCCTTTTTTAGCCACCTGCTCCGTCGGATGTCTAAGGAGAGGACCGAGGCTATTAGCACAGCAGGTGTTATTGTAAAGGATGAGTCTCTCTTCATGCTTTGGAATCCAAAGTTCCTGGCTGCTCTTGAGTCTCTTGAAGTTAGAGGTCTTCTTAAGCATGAGTGCTATCACCTAGTATTCAATCACTGTACAGGTAGAAGGCAAGAGCCCCCACTGCTCTGGAACTGGGCTACAGATCTTGCTATTAATTCCCTAATTCCCTCTCGAGAGCTTCCAACGATGGGTCTTGTTCCAGGTCGTCCAATCGATCTGTCTCACATTTCTGACCCAAGTCAGCTTGAGAAGTGGAAGAAGATCTCTGAGTTTATTGAGGGCCTGCCTGTCAAGAAGGCATCTGAGTGGTACATGGAGATGATCAAGAGTAACAAGGACATCTCTAAGATGATTGAAGAGTCTGCTGAGGGTGGGATGATTCCCTTTGATGATCACGATGGCTGGGGTCAGCTTAGTGACGAAGAGAGGCAGATTCTTGAAGGTAAGATCAAGAGTGCTCTCTCTGAGGCAGTTAAGAAATGTGATAGGACAGGCCAGTGGGGCTCTGTTTCTGCAGACACCCAAACCCAGCTAAGGCAAATGGTCTCAGATTCTGTTGACTGGAAAAGGGTTCTTCACAACTTCTGTGGCAGATCTCAGCGTATGAATAAGGCTAGGACACACAAGAAGATTAATAGAAAGTATCCTTACATTCACCCTGGAACCAAAAAGGGTCACAGTGCAAACCTCGCAGTCTTCATTGATCAGTCAGGTTCTGTTAGCAATAGTGACCTTGAACTTTTCTTTGGTGCTCTAAACTCATTTGGCAGAATCACATCTTTCACCATCTTTCCCTTTGATACATCAGTAGATGAAAAAGGGTCTGTGAGATGGAAGCGGGGCAAGAAGCTCCCACCAAAGAGAACACGTTATGGTGGTACCAGCTTTCATGCTGTTGAGAGTTACATCAAGAAAAAAGGAGCTGAGTTTGATGGACACATTATTCTGACTGATGGTGAAGCCGGAGACCCAGGAGTTTCTATTCAGAGAAGGTGCTGGGTTCTGCTTCCTGATCAAAAGCTTCTATTTAATCCGCATCCTAGCGATGTAGTTGTGAAAATGAAACAGGGTGCTTAACATCCCGTGTAAATTAAATGCTATTGGTTTATAATGAATATGTCAATCAAGACAATTAACCAATGAAATTGGGGGAAATATAACATGCGTCTTAATACTCGTGTTGATGAAATCGCTGTTGGAACTAACATTCTTGACGTTGAGGTGCCTCAAAAGCTTCGTCGTCGGGTTCAGTCCGGTCTTACATACTTTGATGATGCTCTCGGGGGTCTTGGTTTTACTCCCTCAGCTGTCACTCTTTTCACTGGTACACCTGGTGCCGGCAAGACTACAATGATGCTTGAGCTGGCAAACTCTTTGACTGGGCACGGCAGCACAGTCCTGTTTAACACAGCTGAGGAGTCTCTCTACCAGCTTAAGATGACAGTTGAACGTCTCAAGCTTCGTCACGGCTTCATCGCCGGTCAGGAGGCAATGGTTCCCAAGCTGCTTGAGAACTGTGACAAGCTCCGAGCTCAAAATCCTGATAAGCCTTTTTTCCTGATTGTTGATAGCCTCCAGTGCCTCAATGACGGTAAGTACGGTGAGCACAATACAAACTCTCGCACTACTCAGCGTGCTCTGTGCATGATTACTGATTACTGCAAGGAGAACTTCTGTAATGCTATCGTCATCGGTCAGGTAACCAAGAGCGGACAGATGGCAGGTGCCAATGTCCTTAAGCACATGGTTGACTCTATGATGTCACTGGATGTTGAGCGGAAGGATGAAGATCTAATGGGATGTCGAGTTCTCACCACTGAGAAGAATCGATTCGGAGGAGCTGGACACATCTTCTTCCTCGCCCTGAGGGAGAAGGGGTTCACTGAGATGAGTCGAGTTTCGATCGGATAACACACTCAAGCAGACTGGGGCATCCCAGTCTGTTTTTGTATCTGGGTTATGAAAATTGTGACAATCTTTGGTATAATCATCTAATGAAGGATAAAGCTGATCCAGTCCCGGGTGACTTAGTCTCAAGAGCGGGTGAGACCGGGATTGTAATCAAGCTAGGAATCAGACAGGTCTTTGATGCCGAGCTAGGTGAGTATACAGTTAATGAGGCTCAAGTAGCTAGCACAGCAGGAACAGCTTGGTGGCCTGTAAAAGAATGTCAAGTTATCACACATAAGAAAGATGGAGAAAAATAAAATGACTTATCTA
>Ga0080013_1002954_pt1 | contig 18852 bp, 39 predicted proteins | sample ETNvirenome_6_85_FD_69236 | JGI IMG/M metagenome (GOLD analysis project Ga0080013, IMG submission 69236) | Marine viral communities from the Pacific Ocean - ETNP_6_85 (SPADES assembly) (version 2) | ecosystem: Environmental > Aquatic > Marine > Oceanic | place: Pacific Ocean | collected 2013-06-19 | reverse complement strand
ATAGTACCCGTGGATAAAACTGCTACGCTGCCACCACCCAAACCCGCGACGCTTCATCGAGAAGTAAAGATCCGAGATCGTGTCGGGGGCGTGGTTCAAGTGTCCGTGCGCCAGCAGGTTGAGTTTGACGCTGTTCGCCTTCCCATCCATAAGAATGTCGCGCGCTTCTTCGCAAAGATTGGGGTTGGATGCGAGATACTTGCGGCAAAGCAGGTATCGATCCTGGGCGAGAGCAATTTGCGTCGCCTTATCGATGAATCGCAACTTTGCGGTGGAATTCTTTTCCGAGTTATACATTTCGTGAACGTGATTAGCCAATTCGACAGCCATTTTTTTTCCCTTTCTTCCCTAACTTCTACAACCATTATAGCAAAGGCTACAGGCAAAGTCAAGAATTATTTTACAATTTCCAGATATTTTGTTGAGACGTCCGCTTGATGGTCGCCATTCTGCCACATGACAGTGGCTAGTTCGTGAAAGCCGCGCCATTGCTCCCGGTCGGGCATGTGTGTGATAAGCCCCATCAACCCCATGAAGGGTCCGTCGGTTGCCATGACGAGATCACCGACGTTCACTGATGACCTCCATATCGCCAGCAAGGAGCGTTTGGGGCGCATGTGGGCCGAGACCGGCAAAGCTAACGGTGTAGAGTTGAGACATCACCCCCCTGATGTCCGTCGGGATCTCCTCTGCTTTCGTAATCAAACCGATGGAACCCTTGGGCACCACTAGGGTGGCATCTGGCCAGATGGAGCCCTTGGGTACGACTAGGGTGGACTTTCTGACTCGCACTAGGCTACCGGGTTGCATTAGTAAGTAATGCTCCGCTCGACATAAATGTCCCAGAAGCCGCCGCCATCCGTCTCGATATCGTTGGGTTCTTCCCCGATGCGAACGAACTTGAAGCAGTCCCATACGGAAGCCCCCGCGTCGCCTACCGTCTCGGGTCCAAAGTCGCCAGGGTTATTGATGAACGCTTGAATGGCGTCAATGTCCTCGTAGCCCTCGTACCACTTGACGCCGCTCCAACGGATCAGCATATTGCCTTCGCCCTGATAATCCTTGATTAGATCATCCCGATAGGCTGGATCGAACACCATCTTTGATGCCGCCTCGTTGCGAGAGAGTGCCGCCATGAAGTGGGGCATGATTTCCTTGCCAACTGCGAGAACGACGTCCGAGCGATAACCCATTTTGAATTCCTTTCAATTCCCAATTTCTACAACCATTATAGCAAAGTTTGGGGGTCAGGTCAAGAAAAAAGTGAAGGTTTCTGAAATTATTTTCAGAGCCTGTCGGGCTCGCTGGGCGCAGCCATGAACGCGGGCTCCATGCCCTCGGTCACGCGTGCGACCTTATGTCGGGCCGCTTTCTCGCCGCACTCTAGGCAAAGCCTATAGCCGATCGCTACGCGTCGGGGGTTCACTTCGTCTCCACATTCGGGACATTCGGGCCATTCATTCAACAAGATTTGCTCCTTTTCTCAAGTTGTACAATCATTATAGCAAAGTTGGGGGGTAAAGTCAAGTAAAAAGTTTCCCACCCTAGACGTCGAGCGTCGGGGGCTCAAATCGGTTAGGCAAACCTAGCTGGTCATCTTCCTTGCCGACTTCATAACCAAGTTTGTAATCGTCACTGTCGGGCCGAGCCAGTATAAAGCCCTCGTAGCCATCTTCGTAACCTTGTTTGTACCGTGAGAACGAACTATTATCAGTCATTGACGAGTCCCCCACATTATATAGTGGTCCCCGTGATACAACGCCTGTAGTAAGTGGAAGAATCATTCAGTTTCAATGTTTTTGAGCAAGTGCGCCATCACAATAGACTCTTGGCCAGCCTTTGGACCCGACTGCCACACTACTCGCGCTTTGGGCGCATACGACTTCGGCCGGCGGCGATGTGGCCCGGGATGGTTGCACGGCTCCCACCCACAACAACGTGTAGGAGGATCTAACGAGAGAACCAAACAGATTTTTTCTGTAGAGTCCTCTGCGCGTGCAAGTTTGCCGGTTTCCAACATATATAGGTTTAGTATAACAGAAAATTGTAGAGGTGTCAACCCTCTCTAGGTAAATAGTTTCTAAAAGAAAACAACAAGCTGCAAACTGGTGAATGACGTAAAAAGAAAGGCAGTAGAGGATAAAGGAATAATCACTTATCCTCCTTCTGGCACGTCAGGACATTTCCCTGTACAGTCATAACTACACATTCTGTGTCGGGCTGCTTCTTCCCGTTGAATCTGATATCTGTCACTCGGTAGTTACCTGTAGGCAAGTAACAACCAGCAAAAAATGCGAGAGTGAAAGCCAAAACAATAATTTTCTTCATTTACTTTCCTTTGTGCTTCTTGACAAATTTCAAATGATTTCGGCTGCATAGTGTCGAAGTCATCCCCTTGGGGTTGGCTTGCCACGCGATAGAGTAAACCATCTTCTTTGGGCTCACCCACCGTTTCAATTCAAAGTCCCACTGGGCGCGACCCTCGCGCTCGACCTTCGCGGTCACTAGCCCGACCACCCTGTCGTTCTGCCAGTAGTCAAGGAAGCGATCGAGGTCATCTGCACACAAACCATAGTAGCTGCTGCCAGGACCACGAAAAAACTTCTTATGCGTGTCAACGATATGCTTTGTATCTTTCCCGACAGCCGACAGTGTAACCAAGTCTCCTACTTGCATTTCTTACTCCTCTCCAAACAAAAGGTCTTGACAGCATTGACAAAGACCGCTGATGGAAAATTCTTTCTTGGAGATCGCATCGCGAAACTCCGTTGCTTTACGCCCACACCCGAAAGGGGGGCCAATACAAACGTCCGTCCTGATAGAACGACTCCGTTCGGTATACTTGTCCAGAAACTTGACAATTTCCGGAGATTTTCTTGAAGGTTCAGCCATTTTTATTTTCCTTTGATGATATCGAAGTCTTTACGCAAGTTGTGAACATTCATTGACGGATAGCCATGCTCCTCGTAGTAACGAGGGGGTCGTCCGTTCGACCAAGTGATAAACACAGTTTCATGTCTCCATTTATCTTGGGTAATCTTGTGAACGACGCCGATATAACTTTTCACTCGCGCGCCCCCATAGGTCGGGGACTCGTCACCGTTGCCGACGTGCTGAATAATCATATCACCGATTTCTGCGGTGCGTTCTTTGCTACCCATCATTTTTATATCATACCAAAGATATTAGGTAAAGTCAAGATTTATTTTCGCTAATGACCGTCAAATGCTTTGCTGGGGTCGATGTTTCAGCGCCCATTGGATTGAGCCATCGGACTGTTTGATAACGCGCTGACCCTAGTGTCTGATCGATGATGATCCCGGTCCACTTGAACCACGGACCGTTACTGTGTTCTTCCCGCGTGTAGCGAACTAGATCACCTACTTTCATTTTGTTCCCTGCCCGGCGAGCGCCTTGAGCGTCTCGCGGTACTCCTTGAACACCTCTCGCCCGATCTCCATCACGCGCTCGTGGCCAGCGGCCACTTTGCCCGGACGGTCGAGCCACCATGCTGCTCTTATTTTCCATTCAAGGTCCTCGGCTCCAAGGATTTTTTCAGCCTTGGCTACAGCTTTCTTCAATGAGGTAGCGGTTACTTGAAATTCTTTTTTACATTCACATTCCAAACTCAAGATCGTCGTGGCGATTATGTGCCACTCGCTTTTGTTAGCCTTCACTGATAACCTTCCAAACTTGTGATTCGATAAGAGGCACCTTGTGAGCATCTACTAGTACCCAATAGGCATTTCTAGTGCGCTCAACAATAAGACCTGTCGATTGACGGTCAGACAAAATTACTAAATCACCGACTTTCATAATAATATCTCAACACAACTTCAATCTGATTATGCAATAGTCGCTCCAAGATGGACGCTTCTTCGTCAGAAATATCCAGCTTGAAGGGGAGATCCACTTTCACCGACACGTCCCGGTCATTGATTGCGGTGTGAAAAATCGCACCACTGGTGAGACATTTAGTTTCTAACGCCACTGATAACCTCCAAGCGTTGAAGGCTATAGTGTTCGCCGTTGGGGAGGCGAGCAAGCGCCGTGTTGCCGGCTTGCAATAGCGATGTAACCACTCCTACGGTGCCGTTTCCCGACCCGTGTGTAACTCTAACCAAATCACCGACTTTCACTTTACCTCCACTAGCTTATGGGAATCCCACCAGCCAGTTTTATTTTGTGCCATCCACCAAACTTCATAGCGTGCCGGGGATGACAGCGTTTTCAAAGCGACTGTCAGAATCAGACCAAGCGGCGTGCCTCGTTGCACGGGCCCGCGGAATTTTACCAAATCACCGACCTTCACTGATTACCTCAAATTCTTCGACAACATAATTGTTGACATTTTCAACGGTACCGTCGTCAAACCACTTGATGAACGTCCCTCCGCAGGGTCCGCTTTTGATGACCAGAGCCAGCAACGTCGTTTCGGCGCTAACGGGCAGACCAACCAAATCTCCGACTTTCATTCTACTTTCTCTAGCCTGATGGCATCCCACCAGCCGGCGGAAGGCCAGCCGCCTTTATTTTGTACCATCCACCAAACTTTATAGGAGCGACTCCCGGGATGTGGGGTCGCGATGATTAGTCCAAGGCGTCGTCGCGGACTCGGACGTTTACTGCTGATTCTTACCAAATCACCGACTTTCATTTTATTGTTTCAATCCAATCAGGAAGTTCAGTCTGCTGTACATGGTCGTTCCACTTGACGATGAACCCGTAAGGGGCGCGCTCCACGACTAGCCCCACCAGGGCTCGCCGGTTGTGGACATCGACGCCATCGACGTACCGTACTAAATCGCCAACTTCGACTTTCATATAGGTATTATAGCAGGATTAGGGGGTCGTGTCAAGAACTTTTTTGCAGGTGATGACGAAATTATTTTCATCTTCGTAGAGGATGGGCAAGGCGTCGCCTTCTCTAAAGACGCAACCTGTCCCTGTAGTGTCCGCGTGGATGACCGTCGAGACGGACCCCTGCGCGACTTCGACGGCGATCATGTTGTCGTTCACGATGTCAACGATGCCGAACAGTGAGGCCGCGATGATCAGGTTGTGTAGCTTCATCTAAAATGCGCCCTTCATAAACTTGAGCCGAGCCATTGCGGGTACGGAGGCGATAGCGGTACCGTACACACCGAGCCACATGGCCATTGGTAAATATTCCATTTGTCGAGATTCCTTTTCTAAAAGTGAACAACCATTATAGCCGAAGCTCACCAGCTTGTAAAGCATTATTTTGCAAGTGATAACGGGGGTTTAGGTGTTCGTTGCAGTCAAGTATATAGCATCATTGGGAAAAATTTACCGCAAAAAAGTGAAAAAAATTTCGGTACGGAACTTGCATCGTGCGTCTGGAAACAAACCCTTTACTAGCGCACGGCGCAAATCAAGCATGCGTTACTAGCGGGGCGGTGCCGAAAGGCAAAAAAAACATTGACACTAGTGTTGAACTCTGTTATAGTATAACTATGAAAGTTGGTGACACCGTTAGAGTAAAAGATGAAACAGCAATCGGAGTGCGTGAGAATGGAAAGATCATAAGCCTCCACCAAAAAAACACAGTGGCCGGAGTTGAATGGCGTTTGCATGGTGGCGGCGTCCTCTACCAAAGCGAGCTACTAGCCACACTGGAACCTTTAGATGAAGATCGGTGATCTCGTCACCGGAGAGAACTTCAAGGGAGTTGCGCTAATTGTCAAAGTAGATTACGAAGGAGACTTCTATTTACTTATGTCAGATGGTAAAATACTCAACGAATGGAAAAGTAAACTAAAAGTTCTATATGAGGGAACCAAACTAAAATAATGAATATCGGAATAGATTTTCATGACACACTCTCTTACTCTCCCGAGTTTTTCAAGAGGCTAATGACAAACTGGAAAGGGAAGGTCTTTATAGTGACTGGTACTCCTCTGTCTCGGATTGAAGAAGTCCGCGTGGCGTTGAGAGAACTTGGAATCCACGAAGAACTCTATCACGAAATTCTCTGTGGATATGAATACGAAAAAAAAGAAATGACTCTTGAACACTTCCATCGAATGGCAAAACATAAGCACTCGCTCGTTGAGGGATACCAAATTACTGTGTTCTTCGATGATAACCCGTTCTATGCGAACTATCTCAAAGACAAGGGAGTGGTGGTATTCCAGACAATCATCAACAAAAAATATCTTGAAGCGTTTGCCGAGAAGGATCCATTTTTCACTTGCAACCTCCAATCAAAACAATTTGAGTTTTTGGAAGATTTGTCTGATGTTGAAATGCTGAAAGAGAATCAGGAATCCTGAGTCCTCGGGTAGCACTTACATGAGAATTGATGATCTAGTTCGATACTGCGGGCGAGTGTACGTAGTTGAGCGAGCGCAAGAAGGCAAGTATAAGATAAAGAGCTTACGCCCCTACTGGCCCACTCAATGGGTGGAGCAGGGTGAGCTAACACCGATGAAGGAGTTGTGCAAAAAATGAACCTCAATAAAAAAATCATATGTAAAGATGGGTTCTCAATGAGTGTGCAAGCTAGCGAGTTCAACTATTGTTCACCCCGGAAGGATGGCGCTAAAAGATACCACGCTGTCGAGGTGGGTTTTCCAAACGCCAAAGAATCGCTGCTTATAGAGTATGCTGAAAATGCGTCAGAGCCGGAGAACACAGTGTATCCGTATGTGCCTGCTGTCGTTGTATCTCTTGTAATCGCAAAGCATGGAGGAATCGTCAGCGGTCAGATCCCGAAGGGCATCCCCTACCTAAAGGCACGGAAGTGACCAAGGCGTGTCACACCCCGCCGACCGTATCAAGCTCAAGGCTGGAGACTTGATCATTTCTGAATCGTCGGGGCGATCCTTTTTATTGTTACAAAGATTCAAGGGTGATGGCGGACATTACTTTTGGGAAGTATTGCGAAGTACCCCTCTCGATGATCCTATCTATCGTGACGAACCTATCGGAGTGGTGCGCGAGAAGGCTGTGCGACATAATCTCTACGACTCACAAAAGAAATTTATACTATTTAGAAACAAGGAGTAGAACTTAGGAGAGCACATGAACTAGTGGGAACTGATGAGATAGAATATCAATTCGCCATCGGTGATCTAGTATGTGATCAAACAAACAATCAAGCTGGAGTAGTAATCGAGGTCGTGACCGTGGGCCCACTAGATGGGCTGAACCCCGATACCGAGTATCTAGTTCGCATAGTATGGCAGCATACAGGCGAACCCGAGCAGCTGCCTGACTGGTACGCTGAGGAAATCTTATCTATTCTATAGTATATCTGCCCTCGTAGCTCAGCCGGATAGAGCAACGGACTTCTAATCCGTAGGTCGTAGGTTCAAATCCTACCGAGGGTGCTTATTTTACTTGACAACACTATGGGTACTATGCTACTATGTATATATAATGAAGGTTGGATATCTAGTAAGAGTCAAAGACACTACGCATGACCCCGAACTACCACCCGATCGGGTGGGACTCGTTGCGCGTGTCTGGGAGGGTGCCCCCCCACCGCGGACCCCGGCGGCGCATCGAGGCGGGCGATTGAGCGGGCGATGCCCCTCCTGTCAGCCGGCGCACGGCGGCACAGACGGTCGTACCTTCTGTGAGGTACGCTTCCCCAACGGGGCGTTGCTCGACTTCCACATTGAGTTTCTTGAAGTGTTGGGAGAGTCCTAGAGTGTCTAAAGCTCTGACCCTCATTATCCTCACTGTCTTGGGTATTGTCTGTTTCTCTACCAAAGGATGGGATGATGGCGTATGAGGATCGAAACAGGGGACTTGGTGCTCGATCACCGCAGTCAGGAAATAGCTCTAGTCATTTCAGTAATTCGCGAAAGCAATGGTTACGTGGAGATAAGGTTTCTTCACGACGGACATCTTTCCCAAGTGCACAACAAGTATTTGAGCACGTTGAAGAAACGAGGCTTTCATGAACGTCATTGATGAGTACAAAGGGTGGGAGCCCCACAAAATAAAACAAAAAATAAAAAATAATACATTTCCATATGCCGTGATGATGCAGCATATCGGAGGAGATTACAATATCTCGACCCTAATTAGAAATGCGAACGCCTTCGGCGCAAGCGAGGTTTTCTATTATGGAAGAAGAAAATGGGACCGGCGGGGTAGCGTTGGTACTCACCACTATACTGATCTCATATTTCTGCCTGATTTGGAAAATCTTACCCTTCTAAAAGAAAAATATCATTTTGTTGGTATTGAAAATAATGTGCCTCAAGCAAAAAACCTTCAAGAGTACCAGCCTCGGCCCGGAACCCTATTTCTTTTTGGAGAAGAGGGCAACGGGATCCTCCCAGAAATTCTTGAACTCTGTGATGAAGTAGTGTATGTCCCCCAATACGGCTCGGTCCGCAGTTTGAATGTGGGAACGTGCAGCGGGATCATCATGAACGATTACGTGAGCCGACTTGATGACCGATCATAACTGCAAAAATAAAAAATTAAAAAAAGAAAAAAAACCAGACTGGGTTAATCATTCATACAGTCCGATCCGGATTGGAGATTTGGTAGTCCTGTGTGGGGCATTCACCGAAGAGGGCGTTGGCGTGGTGTTGGAACGTATACCGGCCAATGTGTATGAATCTGAATGTTGCTCTGTGTATTGGTCAACAGGGATGAAGGGGCTCGTTGGTGCCAAACACCTGAGGCGCCTTACTTAACCTCTTCACAGTCAAGTGTAATTCGGTATCTCTTCACGTCAAGGACGGTACCGACTGTGTTACACTCACTGCATGGGGACTCAATAAAGCGTCCTGTTGCGGAACAAGGGCTACAAGGATGAGTGTTCGTCATGACTATATTATGCCCGCGGCGCATCTGTTGTACCTGTCCGACGCCATTGCATGTCTCACATACCTGGACGTTCTCCCCACCTACGCCGCGACAAGAACCACACACAATCTCATCTTGAATGCGTACATGCGTAACGATAGGCTTTCCAGTATTTAATTTTGAAAGAGGGAGCTGGAAATTTATATGTTTATCTTTCGGTTGGGCGGCCGCCTGTGGCTGCGGACGCTGGCGCATGTGAGCGCGACCAAACATTTCTTCGAAGAGATTACCAAAGCCCGGGTGGAATCCCGGACCGAATGGTGTGCCTGTATTAAACTGTCCGTGGTGGCGTACATCATACTCCTGGCGCTTCGTGGGATCGGACAATACAGAGTATGCCTCGTTTATCTCTTTAAACTTCTCCTCTGATGCGGTGGTATCCTCCGGGTTCAAATCCGGGTGGTGCTCACGCGACAGCTTCCGAAAAGCTTTCTTCAGATCTTCCGGGGATGCCTTCTTGCCCACACCTAGGAGGTCATAATAATCCATCGTTCCTCGCGTTACAGATTAGCTTTAACAGTCTTAACAAATCTAATTGACACCACTCCTTTTATCCTTAATATCTCTCCTCTTAAGAAGGAAGTGAATATTGTAATTTCAGCTTTCTTGACCGGGGTAAATTTAAGACGGATCCCAACTAGCTGCCCGGAGGGCAACTGATCCACGGGGCTTGTAACGTTTACAATCCTCACACCTTCAATCTCTCTGATGCTATTTAAACAGTATTTCTGTGCTCTGATTGTTTTATCATAAATCAAAGCTGCATCTGTTTCATATCCAATCTCGATCCTACCCTGCTTTCGCTCTTGCTCATTGAGCTTGTAGTTTTTCCATTTCTTTGTATTCATTCTTTCTCGGCCCTTTTAGAGATTACTCTTAAAAAATCTATGTCCACCCATCCTGATATCATTTCTTCTCCAGATGGGTTGGTGGAATGCCATTTGGAGAACACATGCGAAGAGGTGAGGTGCACATATGCCTTTTTCACTATCTCGTCTCCGAGTGAAAAATCTTTTGTGTTTACCACGATCCCCAGCCACTCCTCGTCCATCAATATATGATTGACCAAATCTCCAACCTCAACCTCTGTGTCTCTTGTCTTACGCATATCATCATAATAAATAGTCCTCTATTCTTATTTAAACTTGGTGTGTAGTCTATAATCGAGAAGTTCCTGAGCTGCTTTGAATTGCTCATCAGTTAATACTTCGTCAAGATTGGTGCGTGCAAGAGATATGAAGTCGTCCTCTGTTTTTATGATGGACGCATCATATTGAGTATACTCATACAAGTCTACATACGCCGCAAATAGCTTCTCAAAGATCAGAAGTGCCCGATCCTCGTCCCAATCAAACACCTCTAGCAAACGCGTATGCAAATTCATTTCTGTCAATAAACCTACAGCCTCTTTTGGTAGTGTCACTCCGGGTTTAGTTTTAGAGTCTTCCGACATTGTTTTCCCTTTTTCTTTGTTCCAATAACAGTGTTTTTTGAAGCGGATTTAAGTATCTTCTCTCTCCACAGCTGTGCAATTGCGGGATCCTTCCTGACCACCTTGAACCCTTCGGTTTTGGGGTTATCAAAGTCGCCGCGTATCGTTCCGTGTATCTCATTATTAATAATCGTTTGTCCGCCTAGAGCTTGTTCTCCACATCTTTTCTTAAACTCTCGGAGAGCGCCTTCGCTTTCATCGTAGTACGCCACGGGTTCGTGAGAACAGTTAGTGGAGGACACTACCCACTGGCATTTCGTTTTCTGTGAGTCATCCTCAGTTACTAAAAATGACATCGTTAGATCTACGTCATTAGAAAACCCTATCTCTCGTAACAAAACTTCAATAAACTTTTTACTCATCTTAATTATACCGTTAGTTCCCGGATTTTTTAACCCTCTCCCACTTCTTAAAATATACTTCTAGGTGTTTTACAATCGCATCAACATGTATTGATATTGAAGAGTGGGGATATTCATTGTGGGTCGCTGATATAACTCCAACCACCTCATGCTGTATATTATAGACCGGGCCACCGCTGTTGCCATGATAAGCTGGGACCGATGTTATCAGGCGTGCTTTGGCGTCTGAGTCATCATCAGGGTCAAGCCCCAAGAGATCGTGCCCTACAACAAACCCTTCTGTCTTTGTGGGAAAGGCTCCGGCGGGTGCTCCGATGGTGTAAACACGGTCGCCCATGAGAGGAGCCTCGGGTGCAAAAACAATCGGAGAAAAAAGATCACCTGTATCATAAAGGCGCACAATGCACATATCGTCACTAGGCGTGGTGTACACTACCCGGCCGGTAAACACCTGACGCTCGTTTCCCTCATGCGGTATTGTTGCTCCCTTGACGTCGTTGCCGCGTCTCAAACATAGATGGTGCACGGTAACAAAATAGGTGTTATTATTTATATTTCTCACAGCGAAACCTGCGCCTCCGGCAACGCCCTCGGGGTGCTTCACCAAGAGGTGAGCCACCGAATAATAGAGCGGGTCTGCTTTCCGAGGAACATCAGCGTATTGTGAATACACGTGTGTGTTCTGGTGAGTGCACGAAACTAAACTAATGCCTAACAAAAGTGCCAATAATGATTTCACATGTGTACCTCCTATCGACAGACGTCGCTGAATATATCGTCTAAATATGTCCTTACTGTTCCCGCATCTATCCCCGCATAAAGTCGATAACATTCTTGAGCTATGTTCGCCGGGGCGCACCATTGAGAGGTCGAGTACTGCGGAACAATGGCAAACACTTCGAGTGTGTCATCTGGTTCGCAATTACCCAGTGTACACGGAGTTATTACTGCCCTTACGTCCGCGGCAGTAAGTGGTGGCTGACGGTACGACTGCGCATGTTCATCTGTCATCACGACAACCATTGGCCAAGCATCGTCTCTAAAGGTGAGCCCAAGGCTATTCACTGCGATGCTTTCCACCGCATCATATTGAGGCTCCTCGTTCCAAAAGTTGCAACTCAATTGAGCCATTGCTGCAGCAAAGGTGAGCGAGTCGGTTAGATTAATCTGTACGTCGGGGGCGCCGCGGTCACGTCCCGGAATGTTGACCAGTGCAAACCGATGTGCGGAGTTGGCAAACTCCAACACGTAAGGCTCGATGGCTGCTCGGAGTGTTCTTATCTTATTACACATAGACCCGCTCCGATCTATGGCGAACACCATATCAACTTTTTCATGTGCATCTAGATCTTCGTCTATATCGCCGTCGCAGTCGTCGTCTACATGGTTGCACACCTCCTCAATCGGTAGCGTCTCACCCTCACAGTAACCATCTACGAACACTCCTCCAAGATCATTCCCCCAGCGGCCTCGTTCACAGACCGCCTGTCCGCCGGTGCACTCTCCGACATTTTCAGTGCCGGGAGGTCCGGTGTAACACCTACTCACAAGCCCTTCGTCCACCATCTGATCACAGTCGTCGTCCCACGCATTGCAGGCTTCGGCCGACGGGGCGCCCCCTGTTGGGTCGCAGTCTTGTTGCCTCTGTTCTTCAAAGGCACACATAGCCATACAGTCAGTAAACCCCGTACTGCTACACACATCGTCAACGCACACACATTCCACAAAGCCGGTACCGCACGTTAACTGTGGGTTGCTCTGGCACGGTAATAACATCCCCAAGAATTCGGGTGGGCAGGTACATTCGAGACCCTCATCGACTTGCCCATCACAGTCGTTGTCCTCAGCGTCGCACACTTCCTCTTGTGGTTCGGGTGCGTTGCAACTCTCCCAGTACCCAAAGCGGCATGACTCAAACCCAGACCCACAAGCGCTTTCGCAGGGTCTAATCAAATCTTCATCAACGGCTCCATCACAGTCATTGTCGAGATTATCACATTGTTCCACCTGCGGAGTCTCAGGTCCGTTGCATAGCAAATCAGACCCATCACAATAGAGAGAGCCATACTGGCATATGCCCACGTCAGTAAGACCGCATCGATCACCTTGACCCACAGGGTTGTCGTCGACAATGCCATCGCAGTCGTTGTCCACGGAGTCACAGACCTCCATAGTGGGTAGCTCTTCGTTTAAACACCCGGACCACTGACCGTCGGAGCACAGTTCGATGCCAGTCCTACAGGGTGTCTCAGGGTTCATGGGGCTATTGAACACTAGCCAGTCCTGCGGGGTGCCATCGGGGTCAGAAGCGCCTGACCAGCACATTCTCTTGAGCCCCTCGTCTATATGGGCATCGCAGTTATTGTCGCGGTTGTCGCATAGCTCCGTAGCGGGTCCGACGGCACCAAAGCAGCCGCCGGTGATCCACTCATCATCACCAGTGCCCCCTGTCCTATCGGGCCCATCAAACCATGCGCCCCATTGTGAGCCGCCATCGGGTAGCTCTCGACAGGTTTGATCTCCATAAAGACACTCCCCAAAAAGGGCGCCCGTCTCGTTAGTGTGGTCCTCAAGGGTGCCCAGGTCTTTGCCCTCTTCGTCTAGCCAACACCTTCGCTTACTGGACGCCCAACTGACAGAGTAGCCCTTGTTGGCTGGCCAGCACTCGCAGCCCTCGTCGACCCCTACGTCGCCATAGCCACAAAGGGTGCCATCACCATTGGTGTCTTGCTCCTCTACGGGCTTGGAGAGGCAGTCGCAGTTGTTGTCATTACCATCGCAGAGTTCTGGTATTGTCTCATCATATTCTGCGTGGGGATTATTATATTTACAGGTTGTATCGGGCGGGAAGGGCACAGCTGTGCCGCTGCCAAACAAAGAGTTGTCTTCACAGGCGCAACCTGCAATCAACAACATTATGGGTAGCCAACAATTAGCTCTTAATACCATCCCTACTAGTATATAGGGCGCTCGAATTCAATATCGCCCTAGTTTCTACCCAGCTACCCACGTTGAAGTGCACACCGCAACCAAGCTTTTCAATGGTTTGCCGCGCAGCGAAGTCATTTCCGCCTTCTTCGCAACGGTCGCCAACAAAGATGATTTGGTCATGAGACTGCTGGAGAAGATAGTGTACGCTCTGTGACTTGTCGTTTCCACGTGGAAAGATATCCAAACTTATTTGTCCTCCGATAGCAACATCTAGGTCAGGAAACTTATTAATTAAAATGTCTCTAATACGTTCCCTCTCACCGGTCGCACCGTCATAAGCAGCATAACGCTTGCGAGCGGAAGGGCGACAGCCGCGGCCGCAGATCGAGAAGTTAACCATCCCAACACGCGTTTCGATATGAGGTTCTTCCCTCCAAGGCAAAGAATACTGGCTGTCCCGAAGGAATGAGTGTAGCTCTTCTATTAATTCTTCAGGGATCTCAAAGGCGTTCCGATATATTAATTTATCTCCTCCCTCCTCAAGAAGTTCATTCCCCATACAACAAAAGATTCCAGCAGCCATATCTAATATATCCTGAGGTACCTGTTGTTGCACCTTCTTGAAATCGCTTCCCGTAACGAGGTAAAAAACATTGGTCTGGGCCCAGCCCTTGAAAAAGTTGGCGAACGTTGGGAGCATATGCTGGCGGGGAGGAGTCAGGGTGCCATCTATATCAAAGAGGTATCTCTTATTCATTGTGGTGCGGCACCAACTCATAAAACAACATGTAAACCTCATCACCCGGCTTGTTATCACTGAAGGCATCTTTCTTCAAGAAGACGCGGGCAAGCTGCGCTTCGTTGTTAGCATTTTGACTATTGATATATAAAAGGATCATCAGCTTGGCCACAGTTTCGTTAAACTCACTGTCCTCGCCGTACCAGATGCTGACCAACAAGTCATCAAAGCCTAGACAATTTCCCTTGAAGCGCATCACGGCTGTGTACACGCCGTAGGTAGCGGGGGAGATGGGATAGTACTCGGTTGGCTCGTTGCAGGTCTCCTTTACTTTGTCAGCGCTGATAGACCTCTTCTTCTTCAAGTGGCTCAGAGCGGTGCACGACGTTAACAACAAACACAGCGCTATGCTGACTTTAAATCTCTTGAAATAGGTACTCATGAAAACTCTCCATTATCTTATTATGTTTTTCGGGTGGGTGTAGTGACAATGATGTAGCAGCGACACTGCTCAACAATGAATTGCCATCTTGGGGAGTGAAGCAGAAGCCAGTGAGCCATGTTTCACCAGACATGGGCGGAGTGTAAACGTGTAAAGATTCCTCCACCAACACTCCATGATTCATTAATCTTCCGTAGTATCCGTGATCCCGACCAAAGGAAAAGACTCGGCCCGCATCATTCTTTTCCGTGGTAGCAAAGTATTTATTCTTTTCAAACATGGACAAGATTGCATGGCGCGCGTAAACACCACGGAGACGTATATTAAATCTAATACAGTGCATATACTGGGTGTTTAGTTTCATAGAACTAGAGAACGCCGGCACCACTCTGTCGGGAGTAACGGTAAGTAATAGATCTACCGCATCTTGTGCATGGTGGGTGCCATACAGCCTATTATGATGTCCGTCCACGGTTGGCGATGCGGCAAATCCTTTGTGTTGGCTTATGTCGCTAGCACGTCTGATACACACAAAGTCTGCCATCGTGATGTTTGTAAGGGTGGGATCAACTGTCGTGAGTAGTGCTGCAATATTGTGTGTGTTGCAACTTACAACCTGAATAAACGGCGATCGCTCCCGCAGGAGAAGTGCGTCGTTTATGCCGTGAGCAAACGGTATCCCAAACCCTTTCTCACTTCCTTGGGCAATAAAAACCTTGTCACTATTTTTAGAAAACTCCTCGTAAAATAGTTTCTTGTTCTCGTTGCCTGCGGGTGTACAGTCTATTGCCACATCTGCTAGTTCTAACGCATTCGTGGTAGTGAGGCTTATGCGATGGCCGAGGTCTGCAAAGTCCCCTATCACAGTCTCGTCAACAACAAGCTTGGCGCCGCGATCAATCAGGCTGTTGACCTTGGATCTTTCGTAGCTAAGGGGGGTTCGTTTGTGGAAGAGGACATTGCCTATCCCTAACTCTTCGGAGAAATCACAGAGTAGCCCGATGAGTGGCTCGCCGATGGTACCTGTACCAACAACCAGCACGGTCCGTTTAGTCAACACTCTCTCCAAAAAGCTCTTGCTCACCGTCCTGATAGGTGATGATAGTCTTGTTTGATGGGTGGGGCTCTATATGAACCTTGATGAAGTCCGTCATTGAGTCAAAGATAGCGATACCACCACGGGGAGTGGGGTAGAGCCAGTGCACAATACACTGTCCCGTGGCTAGCGTCACTCCCTCAATCACGATGCCTTCACCGGAGATACCAGTCTCATCACTACGGCGACATACTGTAAATGTGCGGATGCCTTCCGGAGCCAGCTTGGGAAGTGACTTGGGCTTCAAGTCAACTTCAACAGCTTCAGGCTCTGGTGCTTCTTCGTCCGGGGTGCCATTGCTAGGCGCCGGCGAAGTACTTGAGTTTGTCATAAAGTTGGTTCTCCATTTCTCATTATACCAGAAAGGTTGCTTTTGTTTAGTTTTTATATGTCCATTCTTTAATGCTTTTTACATATGAAGCGCTTCTGACGATCTCGGAAAGCATTATCACATACTTGGTTTGCAACTCTGGTCTTCCTGACTTCTTGATCTGTTCTATTATATGTTTAAGTTCGAGAACAGCCACCTCACAGTTTAAATAGTATTCTATCGCATCTATAACACTTTTAATAGCCGCATTGTTGAATGACCGGGAGGAGGTGGAAAATTGGTAGCGAGTCCCCGTTGAATTAGAAACATAAACATCCACCACCACGGCAACGTCGGTACCCTCGCGCTTGCGCCGACTCAAGGGATCGATATCAATAGAAAAGTCCACAAACTCTATGTCATCCAGAGAAAAGTATTGTTGAGAGAAGTGTTGCCTCATTCCAGAAAACAGAGCATCAATGAGCCCGTCGCCAGTGGAAATGATTGTGGCGACATGCGGCCCAAGCTTGGCGTTGCATTCTACAGTTGTTCTGTCTTCTTCTAGATCCTCTCGAATAACAACATCTTTTATAAGAAGTTCCACATATTTCTCTTTAAGGAAATCCTTTACTAATTTCAAAGTCTCCTCTTTCTGAAGTTGATCGGGAGTGCGGTGTTTCAAGAGGGGTGCTCCAATACTGCGTGGAAGTAAGAAACCATGTAGGGCTCCTTTTGATCGTCAGGACAATCATACCACTTCCACGCAGTAGTTTCAACTATTTCTTTGATTCGATCCTGCATACTTTGAATTGAATCTTTGATATACCTCACCTGATTTGGTGTAGGTTTTGGGATCTTAATTTCCAGTCGCTTGGCGATGCGTTGAAGCTCTACCCAGTTGCCTTCTTCATAAAATTCTTTGGCTTGTTGGAAAAGTTTAGCCTTTTCTTCTTTTATCTCTTTGTCCTCGACACATTCGTATTTGTCAGGATGAGTTTCCCTCGCAATCCTTTTGTATAGATTCTTTAAGTCTGATCGAGTTGCGTCTTCTGGGTTGGTTGTGGCGGCGTCGTCGGGGGTGGGAGTCGGCACCTGATTAATCTGGAAGTTCTTTGCGTCAACGGCTGCCCGAAAATCCTCGGGCAACTCCTCATAAAGTTCATTGTAGGCTGCGGCGAACTTCTCTTTACGCATCGCTAGTTCTTGTTCGTGCTCATCAAGCTCTAGTTGTATATATTCATGCTTTAAGAGGAATTTCTTATAGGCAGTACGAACAGAGGCTTTGGGCATTTCATAGAGTGCTCAAAAAATCATTAATCTCGTTAAGTTGCTCTTCGTACTTATCCCTCACATCCCTCTTCGCAGGAACTGGATCTTCAAAAGTACCTCTCAGGGGGGTCCCATGCCGGGCGGTGGCCGAGCGATCCTCAAAGGGCTCAGTCATTATAGCATTCAACTTATTCACCAACTCTTGCATACCCATCATCCTCATCGTACTCTTGATAGTAGTCAAGTTTCCGGATACTAGATTGCCGTGCAGGGTGGTGCTGTCTATATCAGCCCAAGTGGTTTCACCATAGGCGCGGGGGCCGCTGTGTGTTCTCATAGGCTTGCTTCTGTCTAAATGTCCGCGGAGATATGCGGACACTTCCTTTATCTCTGCCAGTTTGTCGCGTAGCACATTCGCGATGCCGGTATTCCTCTCAAGGTAACCCGGCTCAATATCAGGGAGCGACAAGGAGCGCGCGCCCCTAGCATGCTCGGCTTCCTTTGATTTCACGACATCTTCCCAAGTCATCTTATCTACTGTGTCGAGGAGAGTCTCGATGAAGTCAACCCTTGCTTGGTTCTTTGCTTCGCGGTCGGCGTCCTGCTTCTTTCTCCAAGTCTCATACTTGGCTAATTTCTGTGCGAGGACAACTGCTGCCGACTCCGCGATATCTTGGAGATTTTCGCCCCTATCGAAGTAGTGGATAGTCTCCAGTGCTATGTGGACATCTTCATCGGAAGTGTCTGCTTGTTTCATTAAGAATACAATGTTTAGTTTAACTTTGAACTCTCTATCATTATTGTCGTAAGGGTTGGTGAAAATTCCAAAGGGGTAGACGCGCATAAACGATGAGATATCAAAACTTTCTAATACTTCTGGAAGTCTGTCCTCCTCTTTGGGGAACGGAATAGAGAGTTGCGTGCCTGCATATTCTTTTGCTTTTTCGAAAGAGTCTTTTAAGCTCTGCTTGACTTCGTAATCAAACTCTTGAGAATGCACACCGGATGGGGTGCCCTTTACGTGGGAGACTGGGCCCACTCGGAACACATCTTCGAAATCTACTGATGTTCTGCCTGTCCAATCGAACCGTCCAATTATTAAATCTTTTGTTACCATCGGCTTAAGTTCAACTGTAAGTTCCCCGTCTTCATAGTCCCACTGGAAGTGTTTGAATTCTAAATCTTCCTCAGTTAAATCTTTCTTTAGTTTGTCAAACTCGGAGGGTCTGATGTAACCTTCGTCAACGAGAACCTTCCTTATGGCTTCGCGGATCTCGTCGTATTTCTCCTCCCACTCACTCTCTATGGCGTCGGCGAAACCATCAAATGATCGGGCGTTCATTTCATCGAAGTTTGTC
>Ga0080013_1002953_pt1 | contig 18853 bp, 22 predicted proteins | sample ETNvirenome_6_85_FD_69236 | JGI IMG/M metagenome (GOLD analysis project Ga0080013, IMG submission 69236) | Marine viral communities from the Pacific Ocean - ETNP_6_85 (SPADES assembly) (version 2) | ecosystem: Environmental > Aquatic > Marine > Oceanic | place: Pacific Ocean | collected 2013-06-19 | reverse complement strand
AGGATGGCAAGCATTACCAGTAGAGGAACTTGAAAAGATTCCTGAATATATGAATCATAGAGATATACAGGCAAGTTTAGATAATCTTGGTTGTTTAACTATGTGGGTATCTATGGCATTCCACTTAGGAACACAGGAAGCAAAGGGTGATTACATTGTATTACAACATAATGATACTTTTTATCATCAAGATTGTATTGATGAAATGATTGAACATATGGACAAAGAAGAACTTGAATATATTTCAGTTGATAATAAAAAGATATGGATTTCAACTTATTTATTGAATAGAGATTTTTTAGATAAATATATCAAGGAATATTCACAACAGCCAGTATCAATAAGACCAGAAAATGGTGGATATGTAAAAACTAAAAAACTTGGATTTGCAGATGCGTATTTTTTCTTGTGTAAGAGAAAGTTCTTTGATAATTATAATATAGATTGGTATTATGGTGATACAAATCATGGAGCAACTATCTATTGTCTTTATAATGATTTAAAGTATTTACATTTGGGTCCCTATTATGATAATCCAAATTGGGAAACAAACGATACATTACATACATATTACTATAAGGATAAACCATTTCTTACTCATCTTAAAGGTGGGTTTTCTGAAAATAAAATGTCATCAGAAGATTTTGAAGAAGAATTTAATAAATATTTACAGGAATTAAAAAATGCAAAATGAACATACCCTTTGGGTAGAAAAATATCGGCCCTCTAATCTTGACACTTATATTGGTAATGACCAATTAAAAAGTAAAGTCAAGGTTTATTTGGAGAGTGGCGACTTACCACATCTTTTACTGTTCGGAAAGGCTGGTACAGGTAAGACCACTCTCGCAAAACTACTTGTTAATAATATAGAATGTGATTATCTATACATTAACGCGTCAGACGAGAACAATGTAGAAACCGTAAGGAGTAAGGTTAAGAACTTTGCATCCACTATGGGCTTCAAGGATTACAAGATTATAATCTTGGACGAGTGTGATTACATCACACCAAACGCCCAAGCCGCACTTCGTAATCTAATGGAAACATTTAGTAAACATTGTAGGTTCATCTTGACTTGTAATTTTGTTGAGAGAATTATTGACCCGATACAATCTCGGTGTCAAACATTTCAGGTCATACCACCAAATAAAAATGATGTAGCAAAACATCTACATAACATTTTAAGTCAAGAGAGTGTGGATTATGATAGAGAAGATTTGGCAATATTAGTCAATAGTGGTTATCCTGATATCAGACGAGTTATCAATGGTGCACAAAGACAATCAGTAGATGGTAAGTTGGTTATTGATAAACAGAGTATTGTAGAGAACGATTATAAGTTAAAGTTGTTGGAGATATTAGAGAAACAAGATAAAAAGAGTGCATTCAATAATGTTCGTCAGTTGATGGCAGACGCAAAGGTTACAGATTTTGCAGATTTGTTTAGACTTCTATATGATGAAGTTGATAGTTATGGTAAAGGACATATTGCAGAATGTATCTTGATAATAGCAAAATATGAATTAAGTGATGCCCAAGTGGTTGATAAGGAAATCAACGCGATGGCAATGATAATAGAAATACTACGAATAATAAAATAAGGAGTTATAATGTATTATGAGGCGACGGTTATTTTCATAGAGGAAATACAGACAAAAAACGGAGTAAAAGAAAAGAAAGTTCGTAAGACTTACTTGGTGGAATGTGATTCAGTAAGTGTTGCAGAAGCAAAAGTAAATGAATGGTTAAAAGATTCACCTTTTGTTTTTGAAACCATAATTGCAAAGCAATCAAAAATAGTAGATGTGGTAGAATGATGGTAGAAAAATATTGGGGTGAAAAGAAACCACCTGTTAAAAAAGGCGCACAACCTAATGGTGTTAAACCAGAAAAACATATATCGGTTCACGAGAATAAGATTTATTATTATTCTAATGTAAACAGAGAAAGTGCAGTAGAATTAAATAAAAAGATAGGTGAGATAGAATCTAAGAGTTTGACATTGGCAAATACTTTAGATATAGACCCACCTACACTTAAAGTATTGATAAATTCAGGTGGTGGTTCAATCACTGCTGGTATTTCGTCTATGGATACAATATTGAGAACAAAAGTTCCAGTCCATACTTATGTAGACGGATTTGCAGCAAGTGCAGCCACATTTTTGTCAGTAGTTGGTAATTATAGATTTATGAGTAGAAATTCTTATATGTTGATCCACCAGTTAAGTAGTAATTTTTGGGGAACATACGCTAATTTCGAGGATGAGAAACAGAATCTTGATTTAATGATGAAAACCATTAAAGATGTGTATAAGAAATATACCAAAGTTCCAATGAAGAAACTTGATGAAATACTGAAACACGATTTATTGTGGGATGCAAAAACTTGTTTAGAGTATGGGTTGATAGATGAGATAATTTAATGAAACCACTTTTATCACAATGTCTAATTGGATACAGATTTGGGAAAATTAATGTTGATAAAGATTATTTTCTTTGCTGTGGAACACCACCAATAGGCAATTATGATAAGGATGGTGGATTTAAGGAGTTTTGGAACTCTAAAAAATATGATGATTTAAGACACGAGTTAAAATATAATTTAGAAAAACAAAATGAGAAGTGGAATGGTGATTGTTTTGAATGTCCACATTATTCAATGGAAAAGGCGGTTTCTCGTAATTTAGAAAATACAGATGAAAAATTATGGGGTATGCTGAGTGATGAAAGAAGAGAGGGGATGTTAAATGATAAGATACTTGTTGGGCCAAGAGAGTTCCAGTTTGAAGTAAGTAATCCCTGTAATCATAGATGTAATTTCTGTTGGAATTGGTCTTATGATATGTTGGAAAATAACGCACAAAGGGGTGATTTTAAGGAATGGTCAAAACAAACATTTGACTTAGAAACTTATATTGATATTGTAGATGATCTGAAAGAACTTGGTGGATGTGAAGAGATTGCCATAAGTGGCGGTGGTGAACCATTTATTATAAAAGATATTATGAAAATGATTGAACACACAAAGAAATTAGATTTTAAACTTAAAATATTTACTAATTTTTCGCGAGTTAATCATGATGATATGGATAATTTTATAAAATGGGGAGTAGATAATTTTGAAGTTAATATTTCAGCAGGAACTGAAGAAACTTATTGTAAAACAAGAAAGTTAAAATCTAAGGATTGGAATATACTTATTGATAACCTTACTTATTTAAAGGAAAATAAAAAAACAAAAAATCCAAGAATTAAATATGTAGTTATTGTAACAAAGGACAATATAGAAGAAATAGATGAGATTTTTGAATTGGCAATTAAACTTGGATGTTATTTTATTGATTTTAGAGATTTAGTTTCACAGGGAGTTTATAATGGTGAATATTTATTACCGACAGAAAAACAGATAGAAGTTTTTAATAAAAACTTTTTTAAAAATATAAAAAAGTATGATTTTGAAGAAGTTAAAGATGAATATTATTTTTATTCAAATAAATTAGATATGAGGATTTTCAATGAAAGTATTAGTTATAGGAGATAGTTGTCAAGATACATTTGTGTATGGGGATATTACTCGTATTAGTCCAGAGGCACCAGTACCAGTTTTTAAACCAACTCATACAGAAAAAAATGATGGTATGGCAAAAAATGTTGCAAATAATGTAGAATCATTAGATATGCACATTTATAGTATAACGAATGGAAATAGTATTGTAAAGAAACGATATGTAGAAAATCGTTCTGGTCAAATGGTATTAAGAGTTGATGAACATGATTATTGTGATAGAATAAAAATAAAAAAATTACAAGGTGTGATGAACAATAAACTTACATCTTACACTTTGACTGGTACTGTAGATGATCTTGATGCAATTATTATTTCAGATTATTGTAAGGGTTTTTTAGAGGAAAGTGATATTCAGCATATATGTAAATACAATAAGAATGTATTTGTAGATACCAAAAAGAAACTTGGTGAATGGATTAAAGATGCCGATTACATTAAAATAAATGAATTAGAGTATAAGAAGAATCATGAATTATTATCAGATAAGGAGTTTGAAGATAAACTTATTGTTACATTAGGTAGTAAAGGATGTAGATATAAGGGAAAAGAATTTCCAGTACAAGAAGTTCCAGTAAAAGATGTAAGTGGTGCAGGAGATACATTTATAGCAGGATTAGTTCGTGGTTATTTAGATACACAAGATATAAGTAAGGCAATAGAATTTGCACAAAGATGTACCACGTTAGTAGTACAAAAACACGGAGTTGCAACCGTAGAATTAAAGGAGTTACAAAATGGCTAAAAGAAAAAATAGACCACAGCTTGGTCAACAACCACAGCAAGAAGTTCAAGTGGATTTGAAAAAAGCAGATACTATAAAATGTGATGATTGTGGGAATTACCTTTTTATTACAGCAAGTGTAATTAAAAGAATTTCACCAATTTTATCACCAACAGGTCAAGAAGCACTTGTTCCTGTGCAAGTTTATAGTTGTGGTAATTGTGGTAAAGTTCCAAAGATGTTCATAGAAGGTGCTGGACTTGGTTTGGATGACGAAATAAATAAACCAAAAGAAGATTCACTTTCACGACCAGACTTAGAGAAGTAATGTGAGTGCACGAAAAAAGAAGGCTGAAGATAAAGGTTGGATACCAGACCCAAATGAGGGTAAGGCCGAAAAAAGGTCAAAGATATATATGCCGGGTGAACCGGCTAGAAAACCAAAGGGATTTGAGTTTCAGAAATCTAATTTTGGTAAGTATCATAATGAACAACCTACTGGTGCCGGATTTTTAAGCTCCAATGCTTATAGAGATAGGATGGATAAAAGACAAAGATGGAGAGATGAGAAACAAAAACTTAGACAAAAATTTGAGGATACTGCGAAACGGGGCAAAAGAAGTATGTCTGTATCTAAGGAAAAATGGGATGAAAATTGGGAAAAGATATTTGGTAAAAAGAAAAAGTAATGGGTAAGAAAAAACCAGATAATGTTGCTGACAATCCAGGAATACTTCCTTATGGTAGTAATGTTGGAGCACCATCAATAAAACCAACTGATGTTAGTTCTTGGAAATCACAGAGAATAGTATCAACCAATCATTATTTTGAAACACGGTATAATGAGATAAAAGAAGAATATATTAAGTTGATGAAAGAATATGAATGGAATCAACTTGTGTATAATGCTAAATACAGTTTCCAACCAGTTGTAGGACACACTTATTATTTATATCAACATGAACAAGGACATTTATGGTTGAGTCTGATAGAACCCAACCAATGGAATCAAATATTTGTTGGGGCATTTAAATTAACTTCCAATGATAAGTGGGAAAAGGTAGATGAATTTGCATGATGTTATACGAGATGTTACAGAATGTTCATCCTGAATTAGTAGATAAAGTAGATATGAGGTATAGTCCGTTTTGTGGTCAGAAAGAGACAAAATTAAATGGAACATATCTTATATCTAAATCTGAAGAAAGAATGGATTATGTAATTGATTTTTTCGCTTGTTATAAAACGGGAACGACATATATTCCAGTATCAATGAATATTACACAGGAACATCTTGATGAAATAGAGTCTAAGGCTAAATATTTAACAGACGATATTGCAGCAGTTTATCCTACATCTGGCACAACAGGTAAAAGTAAACTTGTAACCCATTCAAAAGAGTCTATCGAACAATGTGTGTTGTCATCATTAAAAGAATGGGAATATACAGAAGATGATTTTGTTTATTGTACAGAAATACCCAATTCGACAGCACCATTAATGATGACCATACCAGTAATTTTATCTGGAGCAAGATTTATAATAGAGAAATGGAATCCATCTGAGATTAATAAGAATGCATTTACAATGATTCCAATGATACCAAAGATGAACGATATGTTAGATGGTACTGAAGATTTCGATGGTGCAAAAACAACTATGGGTGCAGATATCGTTGAACAACGGCATGTTGATAAGTTTAAAGAGCAGGGTGGTAGTGACTGGTGGAATAGTTATTCTGCAACTGAATTTTTAATGCCTGGTATGGTAGGTAAGAATACTTTGGTGATGAATCCACATAAAGATTATGAAGTTAAGTTAAATGATAATGGAGAGTTATTAATTAAGGGATCAAGAGTTTTTCTTGGATATTTAGGAGAAGAAAAATTTATAAAAGAGTGGTATAATACAGGAGATATTTTTGAAAAGGTGGATGGTGGTTATAGATTTATAAGACGAAGTACCGTAAGGGGATTTGATAGTAGGGGTGAAGTACATTTATGATACCTGATAGCAAAATAAAACATATTTGTATTGTAGGTGGTGGAAGTTCAGGATGGATTTCTGCATTAGCATTACTTAATAATACAAAAGATATAAAGATTTCTTTAGTTGAATCTCCAGATATAGATAAAAATGAAGTAGGAGAGGCTACAGTTCCTTCTGTAACAGAACAATTTGAATCTCTGTTGGGGTTGGATGAGAAAGAGTGGATGTCAGAATGCAGTGCTACATATAAAACTACAATTAGGTTTTCTAATTTTCATTCAAAGGGAAAACATGATACATTCTATCATCCTTTTTTTGATGAAGATCCAGATTGGCCTTTGTATGCATATAATTTAGATGTTAGTAAGTTTTCAATTTTTTGTAAAAATATAGCAATTAAAAGGGGATTAAATTATATTTTAGATACGGTTGGGGAAGTCAAACTTGATAAAGATAATTATATTAAAGAATTAATATGTAGTTCTAATAAAATTGAAGCTGATTATTTTATAGACGCCACGGGATTTAATTCGTTGTTAATAGAAAAGACACTAAAAGATAAGTTTGTTTCCGTTAATGATTATTTATTAAATGATTCAGCTATATATACACATTTACCATATAAGGATAAAGAAAGAGAATTGATAACTTATGTTGATTGTGTTGGTTTAAATGCGGGATGGTCTTGGAGAATTTCCATGTGGGATAAATATAGTGTCGGTTATGTTTATAGTAGTAAGTTTATTACTAAAGAAGAAGCAGAAAAAGAATTTAGAGAATACCTAAAAGTTTCAGATGTTGAATTTAAATCTGTACCAATGAAATGTGGATATCATCAAAATCCTTGGCTTAATAATTGTGTTTCAATAGGTTTGGCTACTGGATTTGTAGAACCACTTGAGAGTACAGGTATAATGCTTATATTAAAAGGAATAGGTGGTTTTGTATGGCACTTAAATAATTCCGATAACGAACCTGTTAAATCAAATATAGAAACTTATAATAAGAATATGTTATGGACAATTAATGGTATAATAGATTTTATTCAGGCACACTTTGTTTTAACATCAAGAGAAGATACTTCTTATTGGAAACACGTTAAATACAGCACACCAATTAGAGAAGAATTGAGTAAAATATTAGATAAATTAAAATTAAATGAGGCAGAGGATTCAAGTGGACATTATTTCCCACCGACATCTTGGAGATGCATCTTATCAGGAATGCAGGCAGATGTATCTTCACAATATCGATATGTAAAAGATAATATTTATGATTTTAAACTCCTTGATTGTGTAATGGATTTTGAAAAATGGAAACCTGCAATTAGAAAGTCTCGCGATTGGGAAGCATCCGAAGAATATATGAGAAACGGGGTAACTTATTTTAGAGTTGAGGAATTAGACGATGAGATGGAAATAAAGTTACAGAATGCATTGGACATTTTTAATGATGAGTTAGATTATCACGGTATGTGGGATATGGAAGATGTAAAGTGGAGATTAGATGGAGATGATTGGATACTTCATGTTATGGAAAAGGATGATAAAATAATAGGATGGTGTTGGGATATTTTAAAAAAATTATCTGTTTATTTTAATAAAACTAATGGATTAGTTTATAATTTACAAGAGCATAAAAAAAATGAATTTAAGTTTATTACTGATATATTTATAGAAAGTGATGAAGTCTTTGGTGGGCAATTTTATGTAGAAAAACAACATCGAGGACGAAAACTTTCATCTGTTATGTTAGTAAATCATCCTAAAGTATTGGAAGATTTAGGTTTTAAAAAATTAATTTTTCACATAGAAGGTTGGAATGAAGGTGGTGCATCTCTGGCCAAAGATGTAGAGTCTGCTTTAGAAATTAAAAAAGAAATATTTGAAATAAAGTAACAATAAACATAGGAGAATAATAAATGAATAAGTTATTAATTTTGATTATGTCATTAACAATTGGATATTCACAGACACCAGTAGTGTTGGAAAGCGATTTCGTTGGTGATACGATTGTTGTAGTTGGTGATTATAATATTGCAAAATCAAATACACCTGTAGCCTACACGGATATATCAAAGGAACAGGTTGAGGTTAATGAAGGTCAAGATATTGCCTATCAATTATCAAAAGTACCTGGTGTATATGTTCGAAATGACGCAGGTGCACGAGGACAGACAAAGTTATGGGTTAGAGGATTTGATGAACAAAGACTTAATATATCCATTAATAATGTTCCAGTTAGTGATGAAACATCAAAGTTAGTTTGGTGGCCCAATTGGGAAGCAGTAAAAGATAACACACGACAGATACAGGTTCAACGAGGTGTTAGTTCATCTCTTTATGGAATCGGTAATCTTGGTGGTAGTGTTCATATTAGTACCGAAGATACATACTCTCCAGAAACTAAAGTAAGTTATTCTACTTGGAATGGTGATTCTCGTAATGTAAGATTTTCAGTAGGTAAGACTACGGAAAACTTTACAACAAAACTTACTTATTTACGAGATTATGGATTCAAACAGAGTCAGTATTTTGAATCATTTGCTTATTATTTTGGTGGAAAAACCAATATCGGTGGTCATACATTAAAGACCGCATTTCATGGTTCACCAGCACTATATACATTACATTTTTATGGCCAATCACCATCTACTTTTGCCAAATATGGTAGAAATTATAGTGGAAATGTTCATGTTGAAAGTGAAAGTGTAAAAGATGAACCTTTTATTACTTTGGGTGATATTTTCTCACTTGCCAAAGGTGGAACTGAAAGTGTTGCTGGTAGTTTTATTAATGCAGGTGATAGGTCAAGTTTAGATAATAGCGTCTATCATAAACCACAATTAGAATTACATCATAGTTATACTTTTGGTAATGATGTTGAACTTACTAATGATGCATATTATTCTTGGGGCAATGGATATCTTGCACTAACTGATAGATTTTATTTTATTGGTAAAGACGATAGTGGATTAATGAGTTATGAAACATTAAACGCAGGAGCACCTTGGTTTCCTAACCTATATCAATATTCAAGTTGGGTTGATCATAAACAACTTGGACTTGTAACTACATTATCAAAGACAATTAATAATAGTAAAGTTTATGTTGGTATTGATAATAGGCTATGGTTATCAGACCACATTGGTTATGTTAATAACGGATTTGGTGCAGGCGGAGAATCATATTTTTATGATGTAGGTGGTGTTGGTATTGCATTATCTGAAGGTGGTAAAATTTGGGATTTTGAGATTCGTAAACCGCAAACTCATTTATTTGTTAGAGGTCTTACCAATATAGGTAAGTTCAGTTTAATGGGTGATTTACAATATTCATCTATTGAGTATAATGTTGATGAGAATATGGTTAGTACAAATAATACTACTGGATCACCAATCAGTTGGACAAGGAAATTTAATATAATTTCACCAAAGGCTGGTGTAGTATATCAACATAATAATGATTTGTCTGCACGAGTTAGTGTTTCTAAATCTTTAAATGAACCAAGAGTACGGGCAATGTTTAATTATGGTAATCCAAAAGAAGATATTACTTTGGAAGAAGTAGTAGATACAGAATTTGGTGTAAAGTATAAGACCTTTGGATTAAACTTGTATAATATGGACTTTAGTGGTAAGAACTTATTGATTACTAATCCTGAAATGGCAAATATAGACGACTATGATTATAAAGGTCGTAAGTATGTTCCAATTGGAGATGCTAATTATAGTGGTTTGGAACTTTATGGTTCAGTAGAACTACCTTATGGATTAGTTTTAGATGCAAGTTATTCAAAGTCTAAGAATGTTTGGGGAACACCATTCGGTGAAGAAGGTAGAAGTGTTTTGTATCAAGATTCAACTGATACGGAAACAAAATATGAAACTGGATTTCCACAAACTATGTTAACTGGTAACTTGAGATATCAGTATAAGAATGTAACGGCAGTTTTATCTTCGAGGTATTATGATGGTATCTATATTATGGAAAACAATTCCGAAGTTTCGGTTGATGGATATAATGATGAAACTGGTGAATGGGTATCTACAAAAGATTCTGCAACATTACCATCAAGTTTTCTTACTGATTTATCAGTAAGGTATGGTGTATCCGAAAATCTTGATGTACAATTACAAATTCGTAACCTATTGGATACAGAGTATTGGTCAAGTGCAAGTAGTTGGGGATTTAATCCAGGAGCACCAAGAAGTAGTGAACTTAGTGTAAGTTATAGGTTCTAATATGAAAATGGATTTACTTTACACGACATTATGTATGATAGGTGGATATTCACTTGCATGGTTGACACAGAGTGGACAGATTGCTTGGGCATGGGCTAAACCACCCTGGCCAGCAATTATAGGAGCAGTACCAACTGGTTTATTCTTTGCATATGCAGCAAAGTATAGTTTTGCATTTTCTAACCAGGCCTGGTTCTTTAAGATTATGTCTCACTTTATGGGAACATTGATATTTGCTATCTTTACCTATTATTTCATCGGGGAAGGTATAGATTGGAAACTTGGATTATCAATATTATTATGTTTTATAGCTTTATTGATTCAGTTATAAAGTGTTGTATGTAATGAATGTTATTAATTCTTATATTTATTGATAACAGGAGAGAATAATGGCATTTTTAACAAGAAAAGACCAGGAAGTAAATAAATGGCAAGGACTTGCCATAACAAATATCTTACTGGATACTCAGTATGATAAATTTACGAATGATAGTTCATCGTTTGATGTAGATACGATAAAAACATATTTCACTCGGTGGTGTAGTCCCTTTACTTCTTCTAATTATTGGACTGGTAGTAATTCTCATAATATTGGAGTCATAGCTTCTTTAGATTTTTATTGTTCTGGTTCATATAGTACTAAAATGATAGATTTTGGAACATCACCATTTCTATCTGAATATCCATTTCCTAATGATGGTACTATGATTCCAACTGGTAGCTATAATACAACTTCACAATTAACTGAAATAACATCACAATCTCGGTTTGATTTTAATAAACTTTCAACTCATATTAAGTCTAACGGATATAATTCTGTTGTTCAAGTAATAGAATCGAAGTCAAATGATAAAGTTTCGGAATCTATATACTACAACCCAAGTGACATTTTTAAAAATTGTGTAAGTCATAGTTTAGCAAAACATGGAATTTCGGGTTCTGAACATACCAACGCTAATTATCCAGCAGGACTTGATGGTAGTTTAACTGGTAGTGTAAATAACGATAGATTTGTATTAAGATACTTGTATGATCCAGAATCTCAGGTGGATATTATAAGTGGAGAATCACAATCAAATACTGAAACTTATGCAAGTTCAAGTAATTGTGAAGATATTTATATATCTTCTGCTAGTAGATCATCTCTTGAAACGAAAGTATTGAATGATGAGATGGATGATGGTTATAAGATTTATAGAAGTTATGTAATGATATCGAGTGGTTCATTGGTTTATTTATCATAAATTATAATTACAAATAAAATGAAAGAAAATAAGGTTACTAAACTGATATCAGAGATGAGTAGATATCAGAAAATTCCTAATAATGATAATGCAATAATGATTGATGGAAAGATAGTATTGTCATTTGATCCAAGGTATAAAGAATATTTAAAATGGAAAGTGGAAAATCCATTATTAGATGAACGATTAGGTCGTTCAAATAATCGTTTGAGTGGTATTTCTGTTTATGATCCTAAACAAACAATAGATAGATTAGACACTCCAATGGCATTAACAAGGTGTCGTTGGAAAAAAGTTTTAGTTACGGTTGTAAATAATGATTGGGCTTATTATGCCAGACAAATGTTTATGAGTGCAATAATTGAAGGTAAATGGGACGGAGATTTTGTTTTAGTGCTGACCGAAGAAAGTGAACTTGAAAGTTTTTATATTTTCGATAGGATAGTTCAGGTATATCGTCCACCAAAATTAACAAAAAATCCACCACCACATTTTTATAAGATGTATTTATTTGATGAATTTTTTTCTAAATGGGATTGGATATTGTTTTCAGATACGGATGTATTGTTTTTAGGAGAAATAGATAAAAAGTTATTTGACAGAGATAAAAAGTTGTTATATGCAAATACTGATGGATTATCTTTTATGCAACACTTTGGTGGAGAATATGATGCATTTGAATATGAAAAAAGAAAGAGAGAAAAATCTTTAACAGATGAGCAAAAACTTGCAAAAAATGAGGTATATGAAAAATATGGTGATGGAAAGGCCTTCCAAACTTGTTTTATGCTATTCAATAAACATTTTATTACACAAAATTATTTTGATAAATTAATCGAGTGTTATACTCGGTATTATATTGAATTAGAATTGGCAAAAAATAGTTGGTGGGATCAAACTATTTTCAATTTAATTTTCTTTGATAAATGGAATGAACTTGGTGAAAAATTTATTAATCGTAATCCTGCTTTAGACCGTTGGTATGATGACACTGGAATCCCATCTAAAATATCAAAGTGGAAAGAGGCCAATAAACCTTATTATGATGATACAGATTATAGTAATACAACCGCTCTACATTTTTTTCATTTTTTAGCTCCCTGGAGTAAAATGAATGAAAGGTTTTATCCAAATATAGTAAAATATTCTCAAAATTCCAATATTGTGATTGATGTAGAAAATATAAAAAATAAAAGTTTTATAAACATAGGTACGAATGATGGAATATATGCAGACCCAATATATCAGTATTTGCAAGTTTGTGATTTAAGTGGAGTTTGTGTAGAACCAATTGATTTTGTTATGGACATTGCAAAAGAGAATTATAAGAACTTTAAAAATATTGAATTTGAAAATTCAGCCATAATGTCTGAAAGTGGTAAACAAAAGATGTATTATTTATATGATAAAAGTTTAAAAGAACAACCATTACAATATTCGAGATGTACATCTTTTGATATTCTTTTTGTAAATGAAATGAAAAAAATGGCATTAGATGGGAGTTGGAAAGAAAAATATGATATAGATGTTAATGACGAGTCATTGATAATAAAAGAGATTGAGGTCAATTGTATAACATTTGATGATTTATTATCTAAATATAATATAGATGATGTTGGATTTTTAAATATAGATGCTGAATCTTATGATTATTACATTTTGAAATCAATAGATTTTAATAAAGTAAGACCACAAGTTATTTGTTATGAACGAATAAATATGACACATGAAGAATATCGTGAAATCCAAACGATGTTATTTAATTTAAATTATGAAAGAGGTTATCATCCTGAGTGGTATAATATTATAGATGAGGATTGGCTATCAGAAATTTGGGTTTACAAAAATGTTTGATAAGATGTATTATATAAATCTTGATAGGAGAACTGATAGGAATAGATTGATGGTGGAGAGAATTAAATTAAATCCAATATTGAGTCCTATGAAAAGATATCCTGCCATCGATGGTAAAACTATAGATTATAGTAAAAAAAGGTTATTATCAAAATTATTTAAAGTAAAAGAAAAAGATTATGAAATTGGAAAATCTTTAACAGAAGGATTGGTCGGACTTCATTATACTTTTCTCGAAATACATAAAAAAAATGTAATGAACGATTATGGGACGATACTTATATGTGAAGATGATTGTGTATTTGTAGATGGTTTTGAGAAAAAAATAATAGAATATTGGAAAAATGTTCCAGACGATTGGGATATGATTCACTTTGGTTATTTAACAAATGGGTTGGTTGTAAAAGACAAAATAAATGATTATTTCAGTACTTATGAGTATAAACCTGGTAATACTTGTTTTGTAGTTAATCTAAAGGCTTCAAAAATATTTATTGATCATATGAAAAATCCTGTTATGTCAGTTGATAGTCAAATGGTTCATCAAATAGTTAGAGAGGGATTAATTAATGCATATATTACGAATGAAAATTTATGTATTCAAGATGAAACTAAATCTGATACTATACCACCAAGTTTGACTTATGTAGAATTGGAGAAACAATTGTTTAAAGGTATGTAATGGGTTCGGAGAATAAAATAGAAAAAATAACATTAGATATATCAAAATATTGGGTGGACAATGATTTTTTAACAGAGTCTAATAAAAAATGTGGAACTTTTGTTGCATTTGATTGGGTTGATGGTTATTTAAGTGAGATAAATACTAATATAGATTTAGGTGACGTGGAACGAACTAATTTTAATTATGATTTATTTGTAAAGTTTTTAAAAGACAATAATTTTGATTTTGTATTGGGGTTGAAAAATATTATGTATGGTGACTATAATCCTACTAAGGAATGGTTAGATGAATTAAAAGAGAACTTAGAATCTAATGAAATAGGTTATGATGAATATATGGTGGATCAATGGCCAGCACCAATTCCTAAGTTTGATATTACAGAAAATATTTTTATTTTGAGATATTCATATGATGAATATAATAAGGTTGATACATTAGCAGCAAGTCAGTATTTGTTTGGAGTATTTATGAAAAAAAGTGATTGGAAAAGTTTGTATAAATATAAAGATACAGTATCGAGAACACGGGTTATAAGTTTTTGTAGTGAAGTAGGTGTTTTTTTAATAACGGAGAAGTTTAAAAAAGATTCGTGGGCTAGAAATGAAAAGTAAAAACAAAGGTCTATTTGACCACATCACACACATCACACAAAAACAGACCAAAGGGTATTGGGATTCTCTAAACGAAACAGAGAAGAAGCAGTGGTCTAACTATATGATACATAGATTTATATCTATGAAGATGGAGTATGTGGATATAGCAAATGAGTTTCAGAGATACAATTTGAAACCAAAAGAATTATATAAATTATACACAAACATTCTTCCAAAGAAGAAAGAATGGTTGAAATATGTTAAAGGAAAAAAGACAATGAAATATGAAAAATGGTTATTGGAAATAGTATCAAAATACTATGAATCAAGTCTTAAAGAGGCCCAAGAATATGCAGATGTATTTTATGCAACTGAACAAGGAAAGGCCAATCTAAAAACTATACTCCAGAAATATGGAGTAGAACCAAAGGAAATCAAGAAACTAAATCTACCGTAATGTCATATTTGAAAATGCCAAATCCTGGCTGGGATGGAATAGTGGATACTGGATTGGGAGATAGAATGAGACATTGGACATATGCATATAAGTTAAATGAGATTAATAATTTTATTTATACTATATTAGTAGATGACTATAAATGGAGAGAATTGAAGTATCTCGACTTTCCATATACAGAACAGGCCCCAAATGTAAATTCAAATAATAGTGTTATATTGGATGATAAAACTCATCCACATAAACATATTTATGGTTCAAAGGCTGTATTACCTTCTCGTTCACCAGAACTTTATTTTGGCAGACTTACACGGCATACACACAAGGGAGATACCTGGACGGATTCTACAAAGGCAAAGGAAGTTGCAGATAAGGATTGGTTTGTAGGTGCAGCCATGGAATTAGATTCAGATATTATATCTCTTATAAAGTTAAAAGACGATGTGTTAGAAGATAAAATAAAAGAATTAGTTAAAGATAGGATAGGTATTCATATAAGACATTGGCCAAACCATGATTCGGATCAAAGACCAGATAAAGTAAAACGATTTAATTATATTGATAAGATGAAATTAGTGAGAAAAACATTGGATACACAACCATTTCAAAAATTTTATATTAGTTCAAATGTTACCTATGATAGACCAGCAACAGGACCCATTTTACCAAACTTTAGAATGGAATCACATTGGTTGTCTGAAGTTTATAGAGATTATGATGTTATAGATTATAGAGATGTGATACCTGATGTGGATATTATGAGTATGTTGCCAGGAATATATAATGATAAACTTAATCCGAAGTGGTCAAAGGTATTTGATGATGAGGGGAGAGAAATAAGAACAGGTTCCAATGTTGAAGCCGAATTATTCAGGGACAACAAGGTAATGTATATAGAAGATTTGTATGATACAAAAGTGTTAAGGGATGTTGTAGATATTTTTAGTTTAATTCATAGTAAAGAATTTATATCATCAGACAAAACAGGTCCACATTCTTCTTGGAGTGAATTTGTTGAAGTTTATAGAAAAAATATATGACAAGAGTAAATTATAAAACTCTCGGTAAGTTCATTGATGTAGATGAGAAAGACTTAGAGTTTGAAAGGGTTACAAATTCAATAGATGTAGTAGATAGAGAATATGGAGTAGATGTTATATTCGATTATTACAGGCGTCATGGATTCCCACACTATACAATTCGTGAAGATGAAAAACACGAACATATGAGGAAACTCAAAAAGTTTGATATTGATACAATATTCATTGACAATCAGATAGTCCAAACTATGCATTGTTTGAGATTAGCTTGGTCATACTTTCCACATTTTTGGTCAGTTCAATGCGGACATTCAAGAACATCACCGATGCAAGCATTTAACGATGATAAGATATTCAAGTCAGTTATTACAAAGTGTTGGAATTGGGAACAGAAACATTATAAAGGTGAGGACCCAAACGGAGAGAGAAACAAGTTCCACGAAAATAGACTACGACAATCTTTGAAGTTATATTCAGGTGTCCAAGCAGTATCCAATTTCAGACCGACAGCGGCAAAACTAATCTACGAGAAGTTTGGTGGAGATGGAGTAATATGGGATATGAGTTGTGGTTGGGGTGGAAGGTTACTTGGATTCCTTTCATCATCTAATACCAAACATTACATAGGAACTGAACCATCTACAAAGACCTACGAAGGTTTATTGCAGATGAGCGAAGAATTTGATTATATTAATAAAAAAGTTGATATATATAAACAAGGGAGTGAAGAATATCTTCCAAACAAATCTTCTCTCGATTTATGTTTTACTTCACCCCCGTATTTCGATACTGAAAAGTATTCAGACGAGTCCACACAAAGTTATAAAAAGTTTCCTACTCAGGATGAGTGGGTAAATGGGTTTTTAAGAAAGACTATAGAAAATTGTTATTACGGATTAAAAGAAGGCGGTTATATGTTATATAATATAGCAAACACACCAAAGTATAAATTTATAGAAGAACAAACAGTAAAGATTTCAAAAGAATTGGGTTTTACCCAAGAAGATACATTACAATTAACTCTCTCATCAGTTATGGGAGCAGGTTATAAATATGAACCGATATTCGTTTTTAAAAAGGAGCAGAAATGACAGATAAGTTATTGAAAGTAGATTACGCAAATATGAATGGATTAGATGATAAGACACAAATACTATTCAAACAATTAGAGTGGGGTATTAATTTAGGTAGTAATACTATGTATTTAACTTACGAGATAGATACAGACCAATTATACGCAGTAATGACGAGATTTGATAACTTTATTAAATATAATAAAGATAAAGATATAAATTTAGTATTATCATCTTATGGTGGTGATGTTTACGCAATGTTGGGAACGATTGATTATTTCAAGACTTTACCAGTAAAGGTTAATACTCATTGTGTAGGAGCCTGTATGTCAGCAGCTGCAGTAATATTGGCCTGTGGAACTGGTAAAAGAACAATGAGTAGAAATTCTACGGTGATGGTACACGAAGGTTCAGCGTTTGAAGTTGGTAAAACTTCTGATGTATTAAAAGGAGCAGACCACTTGAAAAAATTACAAACAAATATAAATCGTATTTTGGGTAAAGTTACAAATAAAGACCAAGAGTTTTGGGAAGAAGTTTCGAAACAAGACACATATTTGACTGCAGATGAGTGTTTGGAATACGGAATAATTGACGAAATTACTTGACTTTTACATTAAAAGTTCGTAAGTTCCAGTATAAGATAAGGAGATAATATGCCAGAGGCAATAAAAGAATCAAATACAAAGAAAGAAGTAAATTCTTATTTGACGGGTGACCACGGCGACATCGTAACATTGATGGAACAAGAGTGGCCAGAGATGACTAAAGAGTTTAAAAGATTACAAAGAGAACAATACGAATTGTTCTGTCACAAACAACACGATTACGGTCCAGGTAACATAAGTGTTGGAACACAATTACAAACACCTGATGAGATACATTTATCACTTACAGGTTTATGGTTCAGAATGAACGATAAGATACAGAGGTTAAAAACTTTACTAATGGGTAATAGAGATAACGCCGTAGAAGGTGAACCTATGGAAGATGCTTATCTTGATGTTTCAAACTATGGTATTATGGCAACAATCGTTAAAAACGGAAAGTGGGGTAAATAAATGACAAGAAAAGAAAAACTAAATTCACAGAATGAATTTTCAATATATGGTGTATTCAGATTTACATCATATTTATTAGCTTCAATAGCAATGTATTTAGGTGAGTTACAAATAGCAGGAATAGCATTTGGGTTCGGAGCTACTTTAGGTTTCATTCGTAGATTAGCAAGGATTTGGGAATAGTAATGCAAATAGAAAGTAAGTATAAAATGGTGGAATCTGAGTTTATGAGGTTATGTAATACTTATAAAATACCACAACCAACAATAATCAGACCGGCATTAGATACAGACCCGTGTGATTATACAGACCCACTTAAT
>Ga0080013_1002952_pt1 | contig 18861 bp, 19 predicted proteins | sample ETNvirenome_6_85_FD_69236 | JGI IMG/M metagenome (GOLD analysis project Ga0080013, IMG submission 69236) | Marine viral communities from the Pacific Ocean - ETNP_6_85 (SPADES assembly) (version 2) | ecosystem: Environmental > Aquatic > Marine > Oceanic | place: Pacific Ocean | collected 2013-06-19 | reverse complement strand
AATGAAGAAAGTTTTAGTTAGAGGGCCAGCACTTACCCAATCGGGTTACGGAGAGCACACTAGACTAGTTCTTCGATCTCTGCGCTCCCGGGAAGAGGAGCTAGATCTTTATCTTATCTCAACTAGTTGGGGCGCAACTAACTGGATTTTTGATGATGATGAAGAAAGAGCGTGGTTGGACTCGCTTATTCAAAAGACCGGTATGCTCATGCAGCAGAAACAAATGCCCCAACCCGATGTTTCTATCCAGGTTACAATTCCTTTAGAGTGGGAAAAGATAGCCCCGATTAACATTGGTATTACGGCGGGCATTGAGACAACAAAGCTAGCCGGCGAATGGATTGAGAAATGTAACCTAATGGACAAGATCATTGTTCCGTCAGAGTTTGCTCGTTACGCGTTTGATAATACTTCGTATGACGCCCAGAACCAGCAAACTGGTGAAGTTATCAAGGGGTTCAAGAATGAAACTCCGATCGAGGTTATTCCCTATCCCACAAAAGAAACAGAAGTGGATCCAGACTTTAGTTTAGATCTAACAACTGACTTTAACTTTCTAGCAGTAGCTCAATGGGGGCCACGAAAGAACTTGGAGAATCTTATTAAGTGGTTTATTGAGGAAAACTTTGATCGTGAAAATGTTGGACTTATTCTCAAGACAAACAAAGCAAAGAACTGCGAGATTGATAGAGAGTTTTGTGTAAGAAATCTAGAACCGCTTCTAAACCACGAAGATTATAAAGATAGGAAGTGTAAGGTCTATCTCCTTCACGGCTATATGACCGAAGAGGAAATGGCTGCTCTTTATCGTCACGAGGGAGTGAAAGCGTTTGTTACCACTACGCACGGAGAGGGGTTTGGGCTTCCTTTATTTGACGCAGCCCAAGCAGGGCTTCCTATTATAGCTCCAGCATGGTCGGGGCATACTGATTTCCTAACAATGCCTATTGATGGAAAAAATAAGTTCATCCCACAAAAGGTTGACTATGATATGAGGCCAATCCAAAAGGAGGCGGTTTGGGATAAGGTGTTGGTAGCTGACTCAATGTGGTGTTATCCAAAGGAAGGCTCTTTCAAGATGAAGATGCGCTCCGTTATGGAACATCACAATGCCAACAAGAAGAAGGCCGACAAACTAGCGAAGTGGCTGCAGGAAGAGTGGCCGAATGAAGAAGCGATCGGAGAACAATATCGAACTGAGATACTTAGTGGTGTAATCTACAAGGAAGAAGAAATTGAAGCTTGGTTGGAAAACATGGGCGCCCTAGAGGTTGAATAAAAAAATAATTTATATATCTGATTTCTTTATCGAGCACGTACTTGGCGGCGCCGAAATAAATGATAATATTTTATTATATGAAATTTTAACTACTGAAATAGAACGTATACAAAGCCATTTAGTTGATTCGACTTTTCTAGAAAATAATATTAATAATTTATTTATTATAAGTAATTTTATAAATTTATCTGAAAAGTGTAAAATTTATTTACAAAATAATTGTAGATATATAATTTATGAACATGATCATAAATATATAAAAACTAGAAATCCAGGACTGTATAAGGACTTCAAAGCACCTAAGGAACATGTAATAAATGAAGATTTTTATAAAAATGCATTAAAAGTCATTGTGCAAAGTAAGCTTCATAAAAAAATAATAGAAAAAAATATTAATATTCAAAATATTTTTAATTTTGGTGGAAGCTTATGGAGCGGAGAGACTCTTAAACTCCTTGAAAAACTTCTTAGTCAAGAAAAGAAAGAAATATGCAGTATTATGAATTCTAGTATTGGGCATAAAAACACAGCTGATGCAATTAAATTTTGTAAGTTTAAAAAAATACCATTTAGATTAATTGAGAGTAGATCTTATAAAAAATTCTTATATATGATGGCCGCTAATAATCAGTTTGCATTTTTTCCAAAAACACCTGAAACCTTATCAAGAGTCGTTGTCGAAGCAAGAATGCTAGGTATTAAATTATATATCAACGATATGATTGGCGCCTCCCATGAGGAATGGTTTGATGTGAAGGGAAAAGAATTAATAAAATTAATGAATAATAAAAAACAAATAATTAAAAAAGAAATCGAAATTTTGATGTGAATATTTTTATAAAAAGGCACGGAGCCCACGCCGGTAAGTGGATATATGAAGGATATAAAAATGCTTGGGAAAAACTTGGTTTCAAGGTCAAGTTTTATAATGAGATTATATCATTAAAGAACGAAAATATTAAAAATAGTTATATAATGGCTATCGATCACGATATCTTGGGTTCCCCGGAGATAGAAATATTAGATAAAAGTAAGAAAGCGTTTTTATTTGTGCAGTCCGATTGTATACCGCCTCCATGGGGAAACCATCCCAACTGGAAGACAAGGTGTGATAAATATTTAATCGAACAAATAAATGAAACAAACATACAAACGTGGACTTTTTTAAAAACTGAAAAATATTTTAAATCATGGAAAAATATTATTTATATGCCTTTAGCTTATGATAATATTTCTTATAAAACAATATTAGATAAAAATTATAATTTTGATATTTGCTTTGTAGGTGGTTGGGCCAATAATGGATTCGATGAGAAAAGAAAAATAATGTTAGAGGTTTTTTCTTATTTTAAAAATACAAATTTAAAATGTGGTTTTTTTATAAATAAGAACTGTTCTCATGAACAAGAATGTAAAATTATAAGCAATTCTCAAATATGTTTAAACATTCATGATGCATATCAGAGAGAATTAGGTTTAGATACCAATGAGAGAACTTTTAAGTGCCTGGGGCTAAATGGGGCTCTTATTTCTGATGATGTTGAATGCCTTAAAGAATTGTTTCCTAGTTTGTTAATGTATTCGAATTCTGAACAAATAATTGAAAAGGTTTATTTTCATTTAAATGAAAATAAACTAAAAGAAATAAAAGAAGAAAATAAAAAAAATATTAATGATTTCCATACATATGTAAAAAGAGTTGAGAGTTTTATAAGTGGATGAGAACACCCCTAAAGTATCAGTTATAGTTCCTTGTTACAATGTTGAAAAATATATTGATCAATGTGTAACATCACTTATAAATCAAACTTATGAAAATATTGAAATTATTCTTATTGATAATGAGAGTAAAGATAGCACATATGAAATAATTTCAAAGTATAAAAATAAAAATATTATAATTGATAAAGTTAAAAATATTTATAAATACTGTTGGGACGAGCCTAGACAAAGAGGTTTAGAAATTGCCACTGGAGATTACATAATCGTTATGGGATCAGATGATTATATTGATGAAAACTTTATTACAAATTATATTAATATTTTTAAAAAATCAAACAAAAAGATTAAAGCACTCCAAAGCCCAATAATTGGTATTAATAATAATGGATATCAAATAGGCGAAACTAAGCATCAGTATAGAAATATAAAAGAGTTTAAACAACAATTATTAATTCGCTGTGTTGTTAATACTCCAACTGTAATGGTCGATAGAGATCTTTATGAAAGGGGTCTATTGAAAACAAAGCCCGAGATATACTCAGGCGCTGCCGACTACGATCTGTGGTGTAGCTTAGCAAATAATGAAATACTAATTTATAGTGCGCCAATCTGGCTCGGCTATTTTTATCGTTGGCACGATGATCAGGCTACATGGGGAATGCAGAAAGATTTTCCTGGAATATCTGAAAAAATACAAGAATATTGGTACCAAAAACAAAAAATTTAAATTTAAAAAAGAGAATAATTGACATTGCTTATAAACACAAGCTATCTCATTTAAGTTCTTATTTAACATCGGTTTCTATTATCGATAGAATTTACAGTCAGATGAGAGAAGATGATATATTTATTCTCTCATCCGGTCATTGTTCTCTAGCTCTTTATGTTGTTTTAGAGAAGTATAAGGAAAAAAATGCAGAAGAGCTTCTCTTGAAGCATGGAGGCCACCCGTGTCATTGTGAAGAGGACTTTCTACATTGCTCTACTGGGAGCTTGGGCATGGGATTAACTGCTGCTGTGGGGAGAGCACAGGCAAACAAAGATAGAGATGTTTTTTGTCTCATTAGCGACGGGGAATGTGCTGAGGGGTCGATATGGGAAAGTCTAAAATATATATATGAAAATAATGTAACAAATATTAAAGTATTCGTTAACATCAATGGCCATACAGCATATAATACTATTGATGAAGAGTACTTATCAAGGCGCCTCCGAGCTTTTTTACCGAAGATAAGTCTTCATTATACAAAAGTTAATACTTTTTCTTTTCTTCATGGTGTTAATGCACATTACCATGTAATGAGTGAACAAGATTACCAATTAGCTTTAGAGAGACTGAGAACAGAGTAAGATATGAGAAAAGCATTTGCAAATTTAATTTATAAACGAATGTCTACTAATGAAGATATTGTTGTGCTAACCGGTGATTTAGGATACGGTTTGTGGGATAAGATAAAACTAGATTACCCAGCTCGTTTTTTTGATGTTGGTTCATCTGAACAACTGATGTTGGGAATGGCAACCGGAATGGCGATGGAGGGTAAGATCCCTTTTGTTTATTCCATTACACCGTTTTTACTTTATAGGCCATTCGAATTCATAAGAAACTATCTTGATCATGAAGGAAAAAACGTTAAATTATTAGGGGGCGGAAGAGATAGGGACTATGGTTATTTAGGCTTTTCTCACTGGGCTGAAGAAGATAAAGAAGTATTAGCTAGCTTCAAGAATATACATAAATTTTGGCCTGAAGAAGAACAAGAATTGGATAGTATTTTAACATTCGCTCTAGAAAGCACTTCCTCTCCTTGTTATATTAATCTAAAAAGATAAATGAATATTTTAGTAACTGGAAAATCTGGCTTTATAGCTCAAAGTATAAAAAAAAGTTACTTAAATAATAAATATAATATTAATTTCATTGGAAGAAATGATATATCACTATTAAGTAAGTCTTGTATAGGACATGTTCTGGAAAAAAACAGATACGATGTTATATTTCACACAGCTATCTCTGGCGGCAAGAGAGGAGACGATGATAATATCTCAACTTTAGATAATAACTTAAGAATGTTTTTGAATTTAGCAGAAGCAAAAACAAAAAAATGTAAATTAATTAATTTCTGCTCCGGGGCGGCATTTGACAGGAGGAAGCCAATAATTGCGACCCGTGAATCCAGCATCAGTGAGGCTTTCCCAACTGACTATTATGGTTTGTCAAAAAATATAATAGCAAATTATATTAATAATTTTGATAATTCATTTATAAATATTAGACTTTTTGGATGTTTTGGAGAACTGGAAAATGATAATCGTTTTATTAAAAGATCCATAAATAATTTAAAAAATAATAAAAATATAGTTATTAATAAAAATAAATATATGGATTTTTTATATATAAATGATTTGATTTGTGTGTTAGATTTTTTTATACAAAATAACTTATCTTATAAAGACTATAATATTGTATATGAACAGAAGTTTTCTCTTTTTGATATCGCAAAAAAAATAGTAAAAGAAATGCATTTAGATGAAAAAAGAATAGAGATAAGAGAGCCAGATCTTGATTTTCAATATACCGGTGACGCAACCCGGATCCTGGGAACCATTGAGAAATTTAATTATAATATTGACATAGGTATAAGAAATATGATAAAGTATACCTTAGTTTAGAGGCATTATGAGACAAGAAGAAATCAAAAATCAAATACTTGAACTGGTTGCAGAATACTTTAGAGAAAAAAGAACACATGACACCTGGACACCCGGAGAAGACTGGGTTAGATACTCTGGACCTGTTTTTGATGAGAAAGAATATATAAGAGCCATTGATACACTTTTAACTGAGTGGATTATTTTTGGTAAAAACGCTAGGCAGTTTGAGATGGTCTTTCCGGATCATATGGGGAAGAAGTTCGGGTGCTTAACTAATTCAGGAAGTTCAGCCAACTTACTAATGGTTAGCTCTCTTATGTCTGAGAGACTGCCAGAAAAGTCGCGTCTCATGAAGGGGGATAAAATTCTCACTCCTGTTACATGTTTTCCAACAACAATCAATCCTTTAATCCAAAATGGATTGATACCTGTTTTTGTCGACGTCGAGATCCCGTCATTAAATTTAAATTTGGATGAAGTAGAAAGGATCCTAGAAGAACAAGATGATATTCGTGGAATTACTTTTGCTCATGTTCTAGGCAATCCGCCGGATATGGATCGCCTTATGACACTAGTGAAAAAACACAACCTCATATTTATGGAAGATGCGTGCGATGCTCTAGGTTCCTTTTACGATAGCAAGAAACTTGGTAGTTTTGGAGTAATGTCTTCTTGCTCTTTCTTTCCGGCTCACCATATGACATGTGGCGAAGGCGGTTTCGTTTCGACGGATGACTACAAATTAAGAAAAATCCTTGCTAGTGTTAGAGACTGGGGAAGGGCATGCTTCTGCAACGAGAAGAAACCTGGAGATGTTACTGAAGGTACCGCATGTGGCAATCGCTTTAATAACTGGCTCCCCGGGAGGAAAGAAGTTCTATACGATCACAGATATGTTTTTGATGAAATTGGTTATAATTTAAAGCCAATCGACCTGCAGGCTTCAATTGGCCTTGAACAGATAAAGAAACTCCCAATGCTTGATTTGGCAAGAAGAGAGAACTTTAAAAAATTAGATTATATTTTCTCAAAATATAATCACTTTATACATACTCCAATTGCAACAAAAAAGGCAGATCCATGCTGGTTTGGATATATGGTAATTGTAAAAGATGATGCGCCTTTTACAAAGAGTGATTTAGTTACTTTTTTAGAATCTAAGAAGATTCAAACTAGATCTTATTTTACAGGGAATGTTTTATACCATCCAGCATATCAAAGATTTGGAGCACAATACGAAAATATTCAAGAAAGATTTCCAAATGCAGATCTGGCCACAAGAGGCGCCATTTTTCTTGGTACTTTTGCTGGCCTCACCTCAGACAAGATTCAATATATTGAAAAATGTGTTGAAGAATTTATGAAAAGTTATGCATAAAGAACAAAAAATAGTTTGCATAACAGGCTGTCTAGGATTTATTGGGAGTTACGTAACACGCCGAGCGCTCCAGAAAGGCTGGTTTGTTTTTGGAGTAGATAAAATAACATCAGTTTCCAATGTAGGAAATTCTTTAGAGGAATTTAGTAAGTTTGAAAATTTTAAATTTATTAAAGAAGATATAGTTATGCTTCGTAGCTTGATTGACTGTGATTATATTATTAACTTAGCAGCTGAATCACATGTAGAAAACAGTATTACTAATAGTAGTACTTTTATGCATAGTAACATTTTAGGCGTTGAAAATTTATTAAATATTATAAAAAATAAGTCATCTGACTCTATTAAACGACCGGTATTTCTACAAATAAGTACAGATGAAGTTTATGGTGATATCCAAAAGGGCGCCCACACGGAAGAAGATCTTCTTAAGCCAAGTAATCCATACGCGTCCTCGAAGGCTGCAGCCGATCTGATGGTGCTGGCTTGGTCGAGGACATATGATTTAGAGTATATAATCCTGAGACCAACCAACAACTACGGGATTGGCCAATATCCAGAAAAGCTAATACCTTTGAGCGTTAAAAACTTAAATAGAGGTAAAAAAATCAGACTGCACAACCAGGGGAGCCCCGTAAGGACGTGGTTACATGCTGAGGATACTGCCGAAGCAGTTATACATATTATTGAGAATGAATTTAAAAATGAAATATTTAATATTTCTGGTAACTATGAACAAAGTAATTTAATAACTGTTAATAAAATATTAAACAATTATTTCGAAGAAGATAATATAAACCCCACTAAGCATATTGATCTTTCCTTTTCAAGACAAGGGCAGGATGTTAGATATTCCCTAGATGATTCAAAGTTACGAGCTACTGGCTGGAAAAAGAAGAGAGATTTCGACAGTGAAATAAAGAATATTGTCTCTTTTTATAAGAATTCTTTTATTTGGTAGAATTGAAAATTTTATTAGTAACAAATAAACTCTATAGAGGTAATTTGGATAATGGGTGGCTTCATTTTTATTTACCCTTGAAGGAAATGGGTCATGATGTGCAGTTTTTTGACACGACCAACAAAGAAGAGGACTTGCTAGAGAGGGTCGAAGAACAAAAAACTGAATTTGTTTTCTGTATTCTCACCGGGGATGAGAATATAGCCCCATATGAACCATGGGAGGAACTTGAATATCTTACAAAAAAAGGAGATAGAATAGTTTTTAATTGGTTTTGTGATGATACATGGAGATACGACACATTTTCGAAAAAAGTAGCAAAATATTTTACTCATTATTCAACCCCGGAGCCATCATACGTTGAGAGATATAAAGAAGATGGTTTAAACAATATAATTTTAATGAATTGGCATTGTAATTTATCTCTTTATGAGAATGTTGCAAAGAGAGAAAGAGTATATGATATATCTTTTATAGGGTATCTCAATCAACATAGAAAAGCTTTTATTGAGAATTCTGATATACCTATTTCGATCTTTAATAAAATTAGTCATGAGAAATTAGTTGAAAAACTCTTTCAAACAAGAATAGGTTTAAACTTAAGCATAAATGATAATGATATCGAAAAGAAAACACAAATGAAACTCAGGATGTTTGAAGTTCCATCCGCCGGAGCCATGCTTTTAACTCAGTACCACGAAGGAATAGAGTACTTCTATGAGATAGATAAGGAAATAATTACTTTTAAAGATCTATATGAATATAATGAAAAGTTAAAATTTCTTTTAAAAAATGAAAAATTGGTTAAAAAAATTTCTACAAATGGTTACAAAAGATTCATAAAAGAACATGAATCGAAAAAAAGGTTAGGGACTCTTATAGAGAAGGTAGAAAATAAGTAATGAAAGATAAGGATAACATTATTAACATACCAGTAGAAAAAGAAGTACCCAATTGGATCTCCTCAACAAGAGAACCACTACAGCAGTTACAGGATATCAAAAAACATTTTCCAACTTTTGATGCAAGTTTTAAAGATTATAACTACAGCGATGAATTAGCTAACTTCCTTAAGGGGAAAACAGTTGTGCTTGTTTGTCCATCTCCGCATTTAGAAAGTCAAAAAATGGGAAAATTTATTGATTCTCATGATATTGTAGTGCGTATAAATCAAGCTTATCACATGCCAGAAGATAAATGGGAAGATTATGGAAAGAGAACGGATGTATTAATGAGTTGTCTAAATATTCTTAAAATAAATGCCCTAAAGAAAAACTTAGATTTTATAAAAAGTTTAAAATTTCTTATAGGAGCTAATGTTCTAATGTGGGACTTTCCGCGGGTTTATACATTCTTTAAAGATTATGTAACACCAGTGCCATGGCATGCCACGAGTGATAATTATCTTTTTAAGATCTACAATCAAATTGGTACTATTGGAAATACGGGATTGAATTCAATTATAGTTTTATTAAACTATGATATAAAATCTTTATTTGTAACTGGTATGACGTTTTATAATATGAATAAATTTGGGAACATTTATGAAAGTGAATATCAAAAAGAGGCAAGTAGAAATAATAATTTTAGGATCGACTCAAATGGCCTTCCCGACCAAAGGGACTTGAGATTTGATATTCACGCTCAGCTCCCCCAGATTGAATATTTTAAAAAAATATTAAAACAACATTATAAAAAAAGATTATTTATTGATAACTATCTAAAAAATAGTTATCATGATATTATTAATAATATATAATTGATAGCTTAAAGGAGAAAGATGAAGATAGTTGCGATGATTCCCGCTAGAATGGGAAGTAAGAGAATAACAAAAAAAAATATTAGATTTCTAAATGGAAAACCCCTTATAAATTATGTTTTTGAGGCCGCGAAAAATTCGAATTGTTTTGACGAAATATATGTTAATTCTGAATCGGATCTAATTGGAGAACTAGCCATTAGTCATGGTCTATCTTTCTATAAAAGACCCCAACAACTATCAACAGACTCAGCAACAAATGATCATTTTGTACAAGATTTTATAACTAATATTCAGTGCGACATACTGGTTCAAATATTGCCCACATCTCCTTTTATAAGTTCTAAGGATATTAAAGATTTTACAGATAAAATGCTTCATACTAAGTGTGATGCTTTGATATCTGTAAAGAATGAACAGATTGAATGTGTTTACGATAAAAGGGCAATTAATTTCGATCCTCTCAAGCCATCGCCGCCGTCACAAGAACTAAAACCTGTACAACCATATGCATGTAGCTTGATGGGGTGGGAAGTAGGGAGTTACAAAACCAATATGGAAAAATTTGGTTCTGGTTATCATGGTGGGAACGCTAAAAAGGAATATTTTATACTAAAAGGATTTTCCACGATTGATATTGATAATGAGGAAGATTTTCAGTTAGCAGAAACTATTGCTAGGCATATCACAAAAAGTACAATACACGAAAAAAGATATTATGATGATCCTGAAAGTGTTGAAGTAGATGTAAAGAGTATCCTTAAGAAAGATGGTGTTGCTGAAAATGAACTAGATTTAGCAAATAGTGAAATACCAGTCAAAATAAAAGATATTAGAAAAAAGTTTAATCCTAATTCTTCATGGAGCTATAGAGTTGTCAACACTGAGAATAACAGCGCAACATTAATACATCAATTGCCAGGAGAGGGAAATCGCGCTCACTACCACTCAGATTGGAATGAGTGGTGGTATATAATTGATGGAAAGTGGGAATGGAATATTGAGGGTGAGAAAATTATCGTTGAAAAAGACGATATCGTTTTTATTCCAAAAAATAAAATCCATCATATTACCGCGGTCGGAAACAGCCCCGCTGTTAGATTAGCTGTTAGTAGAGAAGATGTAGGGCATATATATCCTGAAAGAGAATGATTTTTGATTTTTTAAATAAAAAAGTTTTAATTACTGGCGCTACGAGAGGTATTGGAAAATCAATATCTGATGAATTTAAATTATTAGGAGCAGATATAATATCTTTTCCAAGTTCGGATTACGATCTTACATGTAAAAAAGATCTAAAAAATTTTATAGAATATATAAAGTCACTCGAAATTGATATTTGTATAAACAATGCAGGTATCAATAAGATTGATTATATTGAAGATGTTCATGAAGATGACTATGACAAAATAATGCATATTAACACCAAGGCGCCATTTATGATATCAAAAGCAGTTTCTGTTTTTATGAAAGCAAATAGATATGGAAGAATAATAAATATTGCTTCTATTTTTGGACACTGTACCAAGGAAAAAAGATCTTGTTACACAACTTCCAAATTTGCATTAGTTGGAATGACAAAAACTCTAGCAGTTGAAATGGCTCCTTATAATGTTCTTGTCAATTCTGTCTCTCCCGGATTCACAGCTACAGAGCTAACAGAAAGAGTTTTAGGTGTGTCTGGCATGGATGAGGTATCTAGAGTGATACCGATAAGAAGATTGGCGAAACCAGAGGAGATATCAAAAGTAGTTTTATTCCTAGCTAGCAAGTACAATACCTATCTTACTGGACAAAATATTATTGTAGATGGAGGTTTTGTAAATGTTTAATGTCGAATCACATAAAGGTACATACTGTGTTTTATTTGATGCATCTTTGCAAAAAGTAGTTAAAAAACATATTCATAATAAGGATTTTTTAGTAATAGATGCAAATATCTACAACAAGTATCCCATCATCCATCAGAACATAGATAAAGATAGAATATATATCATAGAAGCATCTGAAGGAGTCAAGACGCTGCGAACATGTCAAGAGCTGATTGATGTTTTGATATCTTATGGATTCAAGCGAAATCACAAACTAGTGGCCGTTGGGGGTGGTGTCGTTCAAGATATAACTGCTTTTGTCGCCTCTGTGTTGTTTCGCGGCGTTGGCTGGAAGTTTCTTCCGACTACACTCTTAGCACAGGCTGATAGCTGTATTGGTAGTAAAACATCAATTAACTTTTCACATACTAAAAATTTATTAGGCTCTTTTCATCCGCCGGAACAGATTATATGTTGCACGGAATTCCTAAAGACACTTTCTAGTAATGATATTAAATCCGGCATTGGTGAGATGTTACACTATTTTATCTATGCTGATAGTAGCTTGCTGGAAGATATAACTACAGAATATGAGCAGCTTGTTGAAAATCCTCACGAACTTATGGAACGCTACATCAAAGAGAGTCTTTCTATTAAAAGGGAGATGGTTCAGAGAGATGAATTTGACAGAGGGCCCCGCCGCGTTTTTAATTATGGACACACCTTTGGTCATGCGATCGAGGCTTTGAGCAATTACGAAATAAATCATGGAATAGCAGTTACTATAGGGATGGATATCGCTAACTATATTGCTCTAAAGAATGATATTATTGATAAAAAAACTTATTTTTATTTTTATAAATATTTGAAGAAAAATTTAATACCATATTATATTAATAATGATAGAATGGAAGAATACTATCAACTATTATTAAAGGACAAGAAGAGTATAGATAATAATATAATTTGTATTCTTCCATATGGTATTAAAAATTTAAAAGTTGTAAAAATTAGCGATTCTCATACAGATATATCGATCGATAAACTTAAAAGCGATTTAGTAGATTATATGGAGGAGAGGTGTCTCTAGCAAGAAGTACAAAATTTGGAATTAATATAGATTTTGAAAAAAGTCACGGGATGTATTTATATGATAGAAATACTAACAGAGAACTTTTAGATTTTTTTGGGATGTATGCTTCTTTACCCTTGGGGTACAATCATCCAATTTACAAGACACCCGAGTTCATTGATGAGTATTTAAGAGTTTCATCATTGAAGATCAATAACTGTGAATTCATATCAAACGAAACACTTGAATTTGATAGCATGTTTACTAAATATGCCGGGATTGGCATATATAAGCATATTCATTATAGTTGCACTGGCGCCCTCGCCGTAGAGGCTGCGATAAAGACATGTATACACTATAAAAAATTCCACGAACCAAAAATATTATCTTTTCATAATAGTTTTCATGGAATTAATAGCTATGGCGGGTTTGTAACTTCTAGATTTCCGGGCGCGGACAAGAGGTTAAATGGATATCCAGAGATCTTTTCTATAAAGATTGAACCAAATTTGCAAAAGGTTGAGGACAGCTTAAAAAACAATGACATTACATGTCTTTTGGTTGAGCCAATACAGTGTAGCGCAGGAGATATCCATTATGATAAGATATTTTTCAAAGAGTTGAGAAAACTATGTGACAAGTATAGTGTACCTCTTGTGTTTGATGAGATACAAATTGGTTTCGGCGCGACGGGTAAATTATGGTTCTTCCAACATGTCGACATAATACCAGATATTGTTATTTTTGGTAAGAAAACGCAGCTTTCTGGTATCATGGTAAGAGATGAGTTTTCGAAAATCTTTTCACAAGAAGAGAGTATAAGGCTGGAGGTAACTTGGGATGGTGATATTTCCGATATGATACGGTGCAAATATATAATCAAAGCTTATAAGGAATATGATATTTTGAATAATGTAGTGAAGATGTCCAAACTATTGATGTCTGAACTTTCTGAAATGTCTGAGCTAATAAATTTGAGAAATTGTGGATTGATTTTTGGTTTTGACTTGCAAAATGAAAAGTTTAGAGATATAATAATAGATAACTTATATTGCAATGGATTAATTTGCAATAAGACAGGAAAAAATTCAATTAGATTAAGACCAAGTTTGAATTTAACCGAAGAAAATATAAAACATGGAATTTCAATATTTAAAAGTTCCTTTAGCTAAAAGAAGAAAGAAGGCGAACAAGACTAAGAAATTAGCTTGGATTATTGGTACCGGACCATCCTTACGCGATATAGATATTAAGAAGCTGAAAGGGCATGCTACTATAACTTTCAATCGTGCCTATATTGCGTTTCAAGAGTGGGGATTTGATCCAACATTCTATCTTTCAATTGATAGCAACGATATAAGATCTACATATAAGGATCTAGGAAAAATTATAAATAAAAGTAATGTTAAAGCATTCTTTTTTGCAGAGTGCTTAGATAATTGTAACCACTCTGCAGAACATTTTCAAGATCAGGAAAAAGTCTCTCATGAGCAAATGTTTCCTGATCTTGAAAACGTCTTCATCCTTAAGGGCTCTGCAGAAGTTCTCGGTCAAGTTAAATTTGATCCAAGCAATAGGTATGTAGATATTCGCCATTACCCAAACTCTGGGTATGTAGGTTTAATGATGCTTTGTGCGATGGGCTATAACGAGATTGCTTTTGTAGGTTGTGATGCAAGATATGCAGACAACGATGAGTCGAATAAAGATATTATAGTTCATGGCCAAGGCGAATACGAATCATTAAAAGATAGTGATGTTAATCACTTCCGAAGTGACTATTTCGGCAAAGGCCGCCGCTTTGGGAAACCAAATGAACGCCAGATTATTGATATCTGGCGCCGGGGCAAGGAAGAGATTGATAAAATAGAAGGCTTGAATGTTTTTTCTTGTACTCCAAACTCAAATTTGAATAATTTTTATAAATATATCGATTTCGAAGAATTTATAAAAGGTAAGAGATAGAAATTGAAAATATGGACAAACACTAAAACACTAGATGGCTATCTAGATGGAATGGAGATGACTGACAACAAGGAGATAGCAGAGATGTTGCTTCTTGGGGGCAAATCGATCGATTTAGAGGAATTTCCACTAGTGAGGGGCATATTTCGAGCCGGCGTAGGTGACAACAATATTCCGTACGACGCATGCGCGCAACGCTCCGTATTGACTCGTCTGCCTTCTGAAAAAACAAAAGAATATATTTATGAAGAGACGGCAAATTTTACATGCCACACGATACTTCAGATGATGTATAGGCCAGACACTACAGGTAGCATACTAGGCTGGATTAAGAAACCACGGAAATTTCTTGGAAGTCGCAAGCTTTTAATTATTGGAACCGGGAAGATAGGGCAAAAAGTTCAATTAAAGATGAATAATTTTATGGATGTAGATACGTATGACACAGCTTCGAACCCACCAGAAACACTTGAGGGAAAGATGCGCCAAGCAGATTGCGTGAGTCTTCATATCCCCCTCAATCTAAACACGCGATGCTTCATTGAAGCGGAAAAGCTAAGTTGGATGGCTGATAACGCAGTGCTCGTCAACACCTCCAGAGGTCCAATTGTTGACGAGCAAGCTCTTCTTGGGGAGTTGACTGTTTCTCGTTTGAATGCCGCCTTTGATGTATTTTGGGAAGAACCATATCGAGGTCCGCTGCTGAAACACTATCCTGGTTCATTCCACATGACACCTCATATTGCTAGCACTTGTGACCAGTTTCTAATTGAGTCTGCAAAAGATTTTAAAGAATTTGTTAAGGAGTTATCTCTATGAACGTTGGTATTATTGGTATGGGAAAAATGGGGAAGATTCGAAGAGAGTCGATCAAAAAAGGCCCCCACATCGTGAAGGCATTGTATGATATAGATCGATCTAAAATTTCGGGGTTGAGTAACACTCTGTCACATTATGATGAGATGTTTGATATCCCAGATCTAGATGCAATATTTATTTGTACTCCCAACTTCCTAAATAAAGAATTGGTTATCAAGACTCTATTATCTGGTAAACATGCTTTTTGTGAAAAACCGCCGGCATTTTCGGCCGCTGATGTGGAAGATATTATAGAGATTGAAAGACGGACCGGCAAAGTGCTTATGTATGGCTTCAATCATCGCCATCATGAAAGTATTGTAACACTCAAGAGGCTAATCAAAAGTGGAGAGTACGGAGATATCCTTTGGATGAGAGGTCGATATGGAAAAAGCTCAGATGAAGGTTTTTTTGATGGTTGGCGCTCCAAAAAAGAGTTGTCCGGAGGAGGCATATTAATAGATCAGGGTATACATATGCTTGATTTGTTCTTATATATAGCTGATGATTTTCATGATGTTCATTCTTTTATTTCAAATCAATATTGGAAAGACGCCGATGTTGAAGACAATGTTTTTGCTATTATGAAGAATAATGAATCCGGAGTGACCGCCTCTCTACATTCGACAATGACTCAATGGCGGCATTTGTTTTCATTGGAAGTTTTTTTACAAAGAGGATATTTTACCATCAATGGGCTTCGTACACCTTCCGGAACTTATGGGCCGGAAATATTAACTATTGCTAAAAATCGAACTAAGCCTCCGATGGCCACCTGGAGTGAAGAAGACAGTATTTCTTATGATATCGATAATTCTTGGGATTCTGAAGTGGAACATTTTTTCAATTGTATTGAAAGAAAAAAAACAGTAGAAACTGGAAATACATCCGATGCTCTTAAACTGATGAGACTAGTTGATAAAATATACAAAAAAGGATAAATATGAAAATAACAAATGAAGAATGGTTCGAAAAAAGATTTCGCGAATATCGTAGATGCCTAGAACAAGAGGACACGCGTTCTCTTATGATAAAATTACGCGATATAATTTTAGAAACCCGCGATAAAAATAAAACAATTTATTTTGCAGGGAATGGGGCTAGCACCACTATTGCTAGTCATGCGGCATTAGATTATACAAATCAACTTGGAGTAAAGAGTCATGCCATGAATGATCCAAATTTTATTACATGTTTTGCAAATGATTTTGGATATAATGATTTCATGGAAAGAACTGTAAAATTATTTGCAGATCCAGACGACGTAATAATTCTGATAAGCTCTTCTGGTGAATCACAAAATACCATCAATGCAGCCACCCGCGCCAAAACACTAGGATGTAAGGTGGTAACATTCACCGGTTTTGATCAGCAGAATTCACTGAGGAAGCTAGGCGATGTTAATTTTTGGCTGGATAGTGATGATTACAATGTGGTAGAGTCAATCCACTCCCTGTGGCTCGTTACGGTCTGCGATATCATAGCAGATAGCGAGCGAGATCAGATCGGCCTACATGGAAGAAGACTGTAAGAGGACGAGATGAAAGTGATAGTTACTGGAGGTTCGGGATTTCTCGGCAAACGTTTGATGAAACAAAAACCCAATTGGGTATATATTTCATCAAAAGATTTTGATTTAACAAATTCAAATAGTTGCCGAGAAATGTACCAAACTCATAAACCCGATGCAGTGGTTCATTTAGCTGGCAAGGTGGGTGGTATAAAAGAAAATACAAAAAAGCAAGCAGATTTTTATTATCAGAATGTAATGATAAATACCAATGTTATTCGGGAGGCATGCCAAGCGGGGGTCATGAGGGTGTTGTCCTCTCTGAGCACCTGTTGTTTTCCCGATACTGTAACATCCTATCCTTTTACTGAAGATAATATATTCGAAGGGCCTCCAGCTGCTTCAAATCTGTCATACGGATTCGCAAAAAGGGGCCTTTTCATACAAAGCAATTCATACCGAGAACAATATGGAATGAACTATTCTTGTTTTTGCCCATCAAATATTTATGGACCGGATGATAACTTTGATGATAATAGTTCGCATTTTATCCCATCATTGATCAAAAAAATGTTTTTTGCAAAAGATGGAGATGAAATAGAGTTTTGGGGCGACGGCAAACCGTTGCGGCAACAGATGTTTGTTGATGATATCGCGAAAATAATTCCAATTCTTTTAAAGGATCACAATTCGAATATTCCCCTCTTGGTAACTCCTAATGAGAATTATAGTATTGAAGAAATGATTAAAAGGTGTACATTGGTGATTAAAAAAGATATAATACCTAAATTCAATGGAAAATATAAAGGACAATATAGAAAAGATGGTAGCAATAAAGAATTGAAAAAAATAATTAAAGATTTTCAATTCACGTCCTTCGAAGAAGGGATTAAGAAAACTTATAAGTGGTATGAAGAGCAAAAAAGCAGATAAAGTAGCAATAATAACCGGCATAACTGGCCAAGATGGATCATATTTGGCCGAACTTCTCTTAAAGAAAAACTATAGAGTTATTGGCCTGAAGAGAAGAAATTCATCCATTTGCACCTCTAGGCTTGATAAAAAGTGCTTTAAGCACCCGAATTTCCATATGGAGTACTATAATTATACCGATTCGGGTGCTTTATACCGTCTTTTACTCCACTATAAGCCCGACGAGGTATATAATCTGGGCGCCCAGTCCCATGTTAGGGTATCTTTTGACGTCCCAGAAGAGACTGTAGAGACTATTGCGATGGGAACACTCAAATGGTTAGAAGCAATCCGCATTGTCAATCCAGAAATTCGTTTTTACCAAGCTTCTTCATCGGAAATGTTTGGTGACAATCCCAATTATCCTCAAAATGAAGATACAAAGTTTATGCCGGCGAGCCCCTATGCCTGCGCAAAGGTGTTTGCACACAGTTTGGTTAGGAATTATAGACAATCTTATGGCCTTCATGCCTCTTGCGGCATCCTTTTTAACCACGAATCACCACGAAGAGGCGAAACTTTTGTTACAAGAAAGATCACAAGAGCTGCAGCGGCCATCAAGAAGGGGTATCAAACTAAACTTTATCTAGGAAATCTAGATGCAAAGAGAGATTGGGGGTATGCCAAAGATTATGTTGAGGCAATGTGGCTTATGTTACAGCAAGATACGCCTGATGACTATGTTATAGCCACAGGAAAGACCCATAGTGTAAAAGAGTTCTTGACACTAGTCTTCGAAAGAGCTACTCTAAGTATAGAGAAGTATGTAGAAATCGATGAAAGACTATTTAGACCTCACGAGGTACCGCTTTTATTAGGTGATGCCACAAAAGCCAAAGAGAAACTAGGCTGGGTACCTAAAACTACCCTAAAAGAATTAGCTACAATCATGTATGAGCATGATGCAATGTTTTTAACA
>Ga0080013_1001288_pt1 | contig 18868 bp, 21 predicted proteins | sample ETNvirenome_6_85_FD_69236 | JGI IMG/M metagenome (GOLD analysis project Ga0080013, IMG submission 69236) | Marine viral communities from the Pacific Ocean - ETNP_6_85 (SPADES assembly) (version 2) | ecosystem: Environmental > Aquatic > Marine > Oceanic | place: Pacific Ocean | collected 2013-06-19 | reverse complement strand
CATTGAAGTCGATCCAATACCAACAAAAGTTGATTTTGGAGTGTATATCAATTCTTCATTATTACTAAAGAAATGATTATCTATTGAAAATTTACCTGTTGAAAGATCGAGAATATTACTATCCGATGGGTTAAATGATTTTGCAAAAATTGGAATATTGTTTGATTTTAATGTATAATCATTCTTATTGATTCTATCTCCATTAATCGCTAGATATGAGAAAGTATTTACAGTTTCAATAGAGTTTCCATATAAAAGATTTGGTGCTTGATTAATAACATCAACTGTGGTGTATAAACACTCACTATAAGAATTAATTCTTATATCTCCAATAAAATTGGAATCTGGATAAAACTTAACTAAAACGTCATCCCCAGAATATTCTCCTCCAAAAGTTCCTATTCCTATTGTACTTCCTATTGACAATGATGAATATTGCTGAGTGTAAATATCAATATTATCCTGAACCATCATAACTTGATGGATTGATTTTGTAGATCCAATACTAACTTCAACTATAGATTTTGCAGAATCAAAAGTATTTTTATCCAATCTTAAGAAAGAAGTAGAAACTCCAGAAGTTGTTGTAGAAAAACCTGCCTCATAAATTGCAGATCTTTCATTACCCTCTGGTTGATTTGGTAAAATGTATCTGAATGTTCCAACACCAACAGACGTAGTTCCAAAACCAACTATGCGTGTTTTGACAATTACATCTTCATCAGTATTATTAGTATAATTTAAATTCAATGATCCAGAAATATCTGCATCAAAAGATCCTAAAAGATTGGACGATCTTGAAAACTCTTCAGTATCAAAATAGAATTCCGAAATATTTGTATTTGTTCCATCATGAGTTAAATACAACTCGACGAAATTCATCTCATTAGTAACTTCTTTATAAATTTGTGCATTGACATAGAAAGATACAAATTTATCTGTTGAAACACCAATAATACTACTTGTAACCCCTGTAAGAATTATTTGACTACGGGAAGTTAGATCAATAAACCCAATAGATATAGTCCCAATACCAATAACTTGGTTGTCAAATTTCTTATCAATATACTTAATATCATATTCAGTATCGTAAGGATCTTTAGGAGTGAATCTTAAATACTTATCATCTTCAATGGAGAACTCTCCATATTGTTCGCCATCAACTGTAGTTAATCCAGATCCTACATTAACTAAAGATTGTTTTTCTAAAATAGCAATATTACTATTAACTGAATCGTTTAAGAATACTAAACTTGTTAGTTGTACTTCATTTTTACCACTTATATCAGAAACTTTAAATAGATAGTTATTATAAGAATTTCCATCATCAATCTTTAATATATCTTTATATGTAAGAGGTTGATCTTCAAAATGGGAGAATTGTTTTGAAATATCATCGATTTTCAAAACAATATTAGATTTAGACTCTTGATAATTTGTGAGTTTCTTATTTTTTAATTTCAAGAATTTTGATTTATTTTGTAGAACATCTACATCGTTCACAAGAGCAAAATTGTTAATCGTATCAATTCTATTTTCTTGAATGTAATCTCTTACAATAGTTGTCTGATCAGAAAAACTAGTAATTCCAATCCTTTCATCTTCATCAGAAATTATTTCTGTATCTGAGAAATTTTTAATGCCAATTGAATGCACCAAACTATTTACAGGAGTTCTAATATCATTCCATTGTTGCCTACTTTTAACAGAGTATGAAAGATTTTGATAATAATCACTATCTTGAAGAACTTGAAAATCTTCACTTAATTTTCCAGTTTCATTTCTCCAACCTTCAGATATTCTATTAGAAAATTTAATGTCAAAAATTCCGTCATAATTTGTTAGAGATTCTATAGTGGCAATGTTTCCTGTAGATTTGCCTGTAATTACTTCATTGGGAGAAAGATCGTAAGATCCTGATACTTTAAGGAATCCAGAATTATCATATCCAATAATCTCAAGATCTCTCTCAACACCATTGGATAATAATTTTTCACCAACTTCAAATTCTGATGGAGATGAAATAATTGAAAAAGTTGGATAATTTGTTTTGGATATAATAGTTCCAAATGAATCTTGAATTGTTTTTGCAATTCCTGTATTTGTTCCTAATCCAGAAATGCTGACTGTAACTTTATCATCAGTTATTCCGGCCGTATATAATGCATTATCATATTTTGTTACTTCAAAAAATTTATATCCATAATCACTAGAATTAAATCCGTCTCCAGTAGTACCAAATTTTTGAATTCCTTCAACAAAAACTTCTTCACCTACCGTAAAAACGTCCGTAGAGAACCCTGAAAGTGGTGTTGTTAGACTACATGTAAAAATTCCAATACTTGATGACTCAACCTCTTTAATGCTAATTCCATTACTATTATTGATAGTAAAAAGTTCTGCCGATTGATCAGATATTCCTTTGGGGGAAACATCAACAATTAAATTGGTGATTGAATTGCCAATAATTATTGGTATTATTGATCCACTATTTAATACATTTCTTGTGTTGTTGTTTACGACAACAACCTTTGGTGGTGAAGTATATCCAGATCCACCAGAAATTATTGTTACAATGCCAACTATATTTGAATCTTTTAATTTAATTCTTGGAGATACAAAGGCATGTGGCCTTAAAGTCATATCTGAAGAATATGTAAAATTTTCATTAATTAATTTGGTTTCTTTAATTTTTCCAATAGTATTAGAATTTAAAGAAACGAATAAATTTTCCCCATCTACTGTATCTACACCTGAAAGTAATGGTAATTTTTTATACTCAGATCCACCAGATATAATTTTAACCCTATTTACTGGACCAGAAGATGATGTTGAAGTTGTTGTATATTCCAAATTATCACATTCTGAAGAGATATACTCAAATTTTTCTGGAACTTCTTGTAGAGAAATTTGAAAAGTAGTTGATCCTACACCAAAAACATTATAAGTTTGATTATAAGTACTATCAACAAATAAAATTTCAGAGAAATTACTTACATTTTTATCAGAAGAACTTATATATCCAGATTTTTCTAAAGAATAATAAAGTCTTTCTGGTAATCCAGAACTATAATTAATAGTAAATGAGGCATCAGTAGATATTCCTATTGTTCCAACACTATTTGTACTAAAAGTTTCTGTAGAACCTGTTGATATAAACTCATTATTAAAATTTTGATCATAATAAAGTTTAAACTCATATCCAGACAGAGAAGAATCTGTTAAATCAAATACTAAATTATTATTTTTAATAGATTCTATTCTTGGATTAATTGGTGAAATAGTTTGTGAAGAACCTCCCGTAGAAGCAAAACTTACGACTACTGGAGGATTTTGATTTATATCAACAAGAGTATTACTTAACTTAAAATTATTAGTATCAACCTTATAGATAAAATATTTTCCAATATTTAATCCAGAAGATACTTCATCAGATTCATAATATACTCTATCTCCGGTTTTTAGACCATGATTCTCAATAGTAATTTCATTAGTTATTGTATTAATTCCTGTAGAATTGAATCCAATTGGATTAACTAAGATATTATCAATTTCGGAATTGTGAAGAATATTAACTACTGTTGAAGTTCCAATACCTACTGAGAGATTTGGTTTCACATCCATAGTGATTGAATCACCTCCAACTAATCCATGCGAATAAGAAGTTGATATTGAAACAGTTGATGTGATTTTCTCAATTTTTCCAAGTTCTTCTGTATAATTAGTATCAAAATAATAATTATCCTTATCTTCACCTCCTGATATGAAGAAAACTTCATCGGAAGTGAGAGAAGTTTTTATGCCAATAGTGCTTGGAGATTTATTGACCGCATAAACTGTTGTTGGAAGATTGAATGGTGTTCCTGTAGGAGATGTTGAAATTGAAATAGTACTATTACTATTTCGACTATATGTAAGTTTCTGATTAGTTTGAAGAGAATGTTCTTTAATACTAATTCTTTGTGTAGGAATAGACCCCACAATCACCTCCTGACCAAAAGAATATGATACATCATATCCAATTCCTGCCGTTGTCCCAAAACCAACTGATTCTTGTGGATTAAAGTAAATTCTATCATTAACTTTAGACTCAAAATAATCTAAATTTTGATCAATTGTGAATATTTTTGATTTAAATGATACTGCTGTTCCTGTAGTATGTGCAATTCCAGAATTACCTCTTTTTACTCTAAAGATATTTTTATCTGGGTATATATTTAAAACTTCTAAAGTTTCATTTCCAATTTCAACACTACTACCAACAGAAACATTTGGTGGAATTTGTGACACATATATTTCTGTTGTAGCTGCTCCAGAAGATGTAATTTCTGTTGTTAATCCTACATTTGGAATAAGTGGAACATTAATTTTGAATGAATCATTCAATGCAGTAAGATGTGAAGTGCCAAATCCGGATATTAAAACATTATCACCGTTTAAAAGCGTATGAAAAGGAGAAATTGTTACAGTTACTTTATTATCTCTACCCCAAGTAAATAATGCATCATTATAAACTTCATATGAAGTATCAATTCTATCAACATTCTTTCCTTTTAAAGATGAAACACTAGCATGAATTTCTCCACCGTTAGTATTGTCATTATTAAAATTCAATAATTCGTTTACTTTATAATTATCTCCACTATTAGTAATAGAAATATTAGAAACTGATCCTTTACCAATAGATTCGACTAGTATTCTTTGTTTTTTAATGCCATTATCTTCAATAATAAAATCATTACTAGCATTCGTTTCTAAAATTTTATAACCTAAAGTATTTCTAGAAAGAGATGAATTATTAAAATCAAATTCTTGATTTAAACTTTGATTTTCATCAATCGTATTTGATCTAAAAGAATTTCCAATAAAATATGGAAATTGTGGTTCTCCTGTGATTTCATCTATAACCGCATGATATGCATATACTCCATCTGGAAAATCTTTTGTCTTTACAAATCTTCCATTATTTTTGTCTAGATCCCCATTTTGACTATTATAAACATAATCTTCGACAAAAAATCCTATAGGAAAATCAGATACTGATGGTCGATCAAAGATATTGGAAGCATCTTTTACATAACCAGATGTCATGGTTTTAATACCAGAATTTATATTATCCGAATCTACAATTGAATATGGACCATATATAGGATTTCCGTCATATGCCCATCCAATAATATTAGATAACTTTGTATCATTATCATTAAATGAAGATTTTAAATCTTGAAAATATCCAGTTACTGAATATGATAGTTCGTCATTTACGTCTTTTAATATTTCATTTTGTTGTGGATATATTTTTTGAACTTGATTAATAGAAAGTTCTCTTATGGATGAATCTAAAATTTGATCACTACCACTAGGAACAACTTTAATTGTAGTAGTAGAAGTAGAATATCCTATCCCCGCATTAATAATATTAACACCAGTAATTCTTTGATTAGTAACTACGGCTCTTAACTTGGCACCATTCCCTGAGTTAGTTGGGTCGGAAACTATCAAATCTGGAGTCGAAAAGTATTCATATCCACCAAATTGAATGTTTGTTTGATTGATAGATCCATTAACTATAATAGGAATTATTTGAGCATCTCTACCAGTTTTAATTGTTAATGAAGGTTTTTTTTCAAAATTGAGAATATTTGATCCATATCCAGTTCCTGGTTCGTAAACATAAATTTGTTCAATATGTCCTTTTACAACCGGTGATACTTCTACAGATTGAATTTGTGTTGTTGTTCCAATACCAACTGATGTAAACTCAATATTTGCTTTTATATCTGGATATTTAAACTCTTGAAAACCACTTCCAATACTATCAAATTTCTCATAATTTTCTCTTTCATAATTTGTAGGGTTTGTTCCTCCAATGCCAGCATCACACAATCTAAAAGAATTTTCATCATGTTTTAAAACATAATATTGATTTTCAGTTGTAATTCCTGATATTTGACTTGTTTCATAACCATACTCTACAATTTCTCCATTATTAAATCCATGATTTTTAAAATTGACGGAGTTTTGTATTGTAGAAATTCCTGCTGGTTTAACTAAAAGTTTTCTATTTGTAAATGATCCCCCTTCTATTACTTTTATTTCTGAAATAGTATTATTCGCAAATTCGGTTAAAAATTTGTGAGTTCCACTTAGTGAGGTTGATGCAAAAGAAACTTGATTATTCTCATTTAAATAATCATCAAAATCATTAAATAATCGTATTGTTGTGTTATTATCAATTTTTGCAAAATAATTCGCATTATCTGATAATTGAGAGAGTCCTATTCCAATACTAACACTTTCATTGCCATCATTTCTATAAGTAATTCTTTGCCCATTTACAAAATTATGATCACTTAAAAATGTCAATTGATTAGTGGTTGTACTTATACCACCACCCTGTGTAGTTGCTCTTGCATCAAATAATACTTCTCTTCTTCTTTTAATTAATACTGGATTAAAAAATCCTCCAGATCCATTTCCACCAGTAACATTAACCGATAATATTTTTTTAATGTCAAAATCTTGTTTATCTACCACAATATCTGTTATTGTTCCAGTTATAACTGGTTGAACTAAAGATGTTATTCCAATACCAGTAGATACTTGTATATTTGGAACATTAATAACATCAAAATTACGTCCACCATTTAAGACTTTAATATCTTCAATTGGTCCATAATAAACTTTATCGAAAGTTTTGTAATTAGAAATTTCAACTCCATTAATCAACATTCCGATTGATCCCGGAACTGTTTCCTCTGAAATTCCGTTTTTAATATTATGATTAAGAGAAAATTTCTTTAGAATTTTTTGAGGATTTAATATTTTTGATTTTTGAGAATATAAAGTAAAGGTATGGGTTTCTTCTAATGTTGGGGTAGGTGATTTAAATTGGACCGCATATGTATCAGAATATAAAAAAGAAGAAGAAGTATAAAGTTTTATCTGTTTCGTATCGGATAAAACTTTAACATAATATGAACCTTCTTTCAATCCCGTCAAAGGTTCACCAGACGATTCATATTGAATTCTTTCTCCACTTATAAATGGAACAGAATTGTCAAATAAAATAGTAGAGTATAGTCCAGTTTCTTCATCAAAATCAATAAGGTTTCCAGAGGAAGATGAAATTGATTCTGAGTTAATTTGTTTTGTTATCTGATATGAATAAGAATTTGTAACCCCATTTCCCCAGGATGGAAGTGAATTGGATGCTATGTATGCGAAATTATCATCATCAACATACATGTTCTGAATATCAGAAATAATGCTATTATTTTGATACTTAAAATTAACGGTAGAACTATTTGCCTTATTAATTTTTCTTCTTAATTTTATAGATGAACCTACATTCGAAGGAAAGGAATTTAAATTTGATATATAAACTGAATTGGATGTAATATCCGAATTTACATATGGAATGTCTGTAGTAGTTGTAGGATATATTATATTATTTGTTGCTTCATCTATAAATTCTACTCGATCACCCTTTTTCAGTTGAGATCTATCTACAGAAGTTTGTAATATGACACCAGATGGAGACGAACCGCCAATAAAACTGTCAATTTTTATTGAAGGACTAGTATTGTAAATCCAAGAATTTGCAAAAATTTCTCTATATGTTTTATTTTGTTCTGGATTTTTGATTAAGGTTCCAATACTCTTAATTGTTAAGACTTGGCCTTCATCAACAGAAATTGAATCAGATTTTTGAATGAAATCTGAAAGAATTCCACTCAATTTGAGAACAACTTTTTTTGTTGTATCCCCATTTTCATAAGAAAAATAAGTATCATCTGAAAAAATATTATCTGTAGCAGTAATAATTCCAGTAACTCCAGAGCATCCTAAAAACTGATTAATACTTTTATCAGAATATGTAATAGTATTATTTCCAGAATATATTGTTCCTGTCTGACCAAATCCAATTGTAGAATCTACAGATATTACATTAGCACCAATACTAACATTCTCTAAAACTTTTGAATTAGGAGTAATTATAAAATTGCCCTGAACATTGCTATTATCACCATATCCAACAAATAATCCTATTTTAAAATATTGTTTTTGTTCTCTTGTAAAAATTTCAACTGAAGATATTGAAGCATATGTCCCAGGATCTGTTGATTTGGTTAATGTCTGTCCTACTATTTTTGTAATATCTCCACTAATAGCTTCGGCAACACATATTTCTTTTCTAATAAAATCTGCATCTGATGGTTTTATCAGATATTCTTCAAGATTAATTATTTTTGGAGTTTCTCCATACAATACATTAAATAATATTTTAAAAGAATCATTAGTTCCTTTTGATTCATAAAAAGATCTTGATGATTTTATAAAATTTCCAGCATTTACTCTAGAGTCAAAGGTTTTATCTTCAAATCCTGGAGTATATGAAGATTTTAATTTTTTATAAAATTCTTTTAAAAATAAAGAACTTAAATTATGTACTGTAGTACTTGAAACATGTGAATCGGCAGTTGTATCTGAAAATATTAATTCTTCCGCATTTAAATCTTGATGATAACTAGTGATTCCACTAAAACCACGAATACATCCAATAAAAGTATTTGTAGTGAGTCCAGTGTATGTTATAATTTCATCATCAATTTTTAACAATCCATATTCTTTAGGAAATCCCTTTGTATTGGGGACACTAATTATGGTACTATCAGTACTGATACCAGAAGATAGAGTTGTGAATCCTACAACTACTTCTGGGGTTAAGTTATCTACTTTTAAATATTGATCAAGATTTTCGGCAATGTCAACAGGACCTCCTTGATATTCCTGAGAAATATAATATTGCTTTAAAAAATCTATTGTTTTAGGACTTTCTCCTAAAACATATTCCGGCAATTGATTAGAAATTATATCCTGAATCTTAACTCTAGATTCAATTCCAGTTTGTATCATATTATTTTCTGATTAAACTTCCGTTTGAATAACTTGATGTATAAAAATCTCTATTAAAGACTGTTCCTGATATTTCATCACCAGATGAAATGACATCCTTAATCATATTTATTTTACTTTTTGAAATGTCAAAATTAAGATAGAGAGATCTTAATCCAACAACATCATTTGATTCTGGAAATGCCTGTATTTCTATAACGTTATTTGGTTTCACAGTTGACACAATATTTATTGTCCCTAAACTAATTTCACCTTTTATGTAATCAATAGTTCCTGCAGACTTAGCAACAACCCTTATAGTACCATCCGGTAAATTCTTGATAATTGAAAGAATACCAGTCTTTTTATCAGCATTTGGTATATCAGTCAAATAAACAATATCACTTTCTCCAGATATATTAAATCCAGTGGATTTAATATTTTTCCCTTCTTCAGAAACATGAAACTGATTTCCAAAACATAATTCATACTGTGCAAATTGATTTAATAATGTAAATAAATTTCTTCGTACTGTTACTCTAGTAATATTAGACGTAATAGAAGTATCAGTATTATCAATAGTTTTTAAAACTTGACTATATCTAAATCTTCCTCCAAATTTATTCATATTAGTTGATTTGGAATAACCTGTAATTGAATTAATTATTTTAGATTTTAAATTTTCTGGTGTTGACACCATTGAATCATTATAATAAATAAATGATTCAATCTCAACATACAAGAGTTTAAGATCTACAATTTTCTGATTGATCCCAGATATTGAATATTGTTTAATTTGAGATAAAATCCTAGATTTATTGAACTCAGATACTAAAAATCCATTTTTGGGTTTGATTGAAATTTCAACGGTTCCAAACTTTGGAGGATCTAATTCTTCACCACCAACAACAGATACAGATTCGGCATCTGGATATATTGTTTTAACAATTGATTCATAATCTCTTCCAGTAACTGCTCTATTTTGTGCAGAATATATTCTTGGAGCAAAATATTTAACAGAATCTATAGATTCAATGTCTCCACCATTTTGAGATGATTGATTCGTGTTAACCGAAAAGGGTTCTGGAGAAACTGAATTTCCATTACTATCAACTATATTTCCAGAAAATGAGAACCTACTGGATCCATTACCATCCTTTCCACTGGTAACAAGATAGTTTACAGTAATTATTTCTCCAGTTTCTAATTTTTTCCCAATTAAACCATCACCAAACAAAAGTTCATATTTTTCATCTTGAATTTCTTGAATCAAATAAACATATGAAGATCCAGTAATATTGGTGATATTATTAATTAAGTTATATTCTTGCCCCAAACCAGTATCCGATTCATTCTTTACATAAACTTTTATTGTTGAAGTATCAATGAATGAATTGTTGAGAATAAATTTTTGATCTAAAGATGAATCAACTGAGAATTGTTTAGTAAGAAATATTCCTTCAGAAATCTTTATATTATCAAATGTTGCAACTCCTTGATCAGCTGATCTTTGTATATCTTCTAATATTGAAAAAGTATATGAAGTATCGTTTGCACTTCCAACACAAACTAATCCTTTCTTTAATGTCAATGTTGGTGATGAAGATCCGTTTACAGTCGTTGTAAAGGTCACATATGCCTTTGCAGCACTTCTTGACTTGGGAACATACCCAATGTTCCTTGCAAGAGAAACAACGTTCTCACGGAGTGTTGCAGAGTCTAGAAAAGACTCATTCACAACCATATTTGAGTTGAATGCTGTTATGTAAGTATTATATGCTAAAGTATCAATCAATACTGAGAAATTAGAACCCTCAAAGTCAAATCCCGTGAAATCTGAATTTGCACGTAGATAATCTTTAATAGATTCTTTTATTTGATCGAAATCTAAATTGGTAAATTTTGTAAAAGGCATATTATCTTGTTGCCTCTAAAAGGAATGAATATTCTTGTGTTGGAAACTCTTGCCCAATAATATCAAATATTACAGTGACATCAAATGCATTACGATCTGGTCTTGGTAGAACCTCAACTTGTAAATTATCAACTCTCGGTTCGAAATTATTAATGGATATCATAATTTGATCACTAATTACAGAAGCTGTACCAAAATCAATAAATTCAAATAAACTTCCTCTTACATCAGAACCAAATATTGAATTAAAAAATTTTTCTGTAGGTATTGTTTGAACAATATTTCTTACAGAACGTCGAATTGCACTTTCATTTTTTAAAATGGAAAGGTCTTTTGTTATCGGATGAGGATCAAAAGACAAACTAATATCTTTAAATGTCCGTGATATCCTCTGAATTGCCATTGTTAAAGAGTTTTCTTAATTTTATTTATACTATTCCTGAAGATTTTTTTGCCCTTGCTTTAAATCATCGTGCATAATTTCTTGGATCACTCTTTCTTTTGGATCATTTGTTTCTTTTGGTAATGACCAATAATCTGTGGTCAAACTTGTTGTTCCCCACATTTCTTCCATATATTTCACACTTCTATCAATTGTCATCACGTTACTCCTAATTTATTATATTTATTTTTATTATATAGTTCTTAAAATGAAAAATACGTCCAGGTATCGGTTAAATCGATACCCAGACGCCCTTTATAAATTCACCCAACTCATTTTTTCTTCTTAGGTTTGGAACATTTTTTAGGAGTCAAAACATTTTTACAACGTTTATCGGGTTTTGATTTACCTTTTTTATGTATCCAACGTGCCATTATCCCCGTCCTTGTCCACGATACATCTTACTCTTTTTATTGCGAGAAGTCGCGGCATACTTCGTGTGCTTACCATTCCCTTGACGAGATTTCTTCGGTTTTCCCTCTATAAAACTGTCACCACTTAATCCAACTCTTGAACGTACTGCCATAATAATCTCTTACATTTTTGTTTCTATATCCTGTGGTCTTGGAAAACCTTTCTGATAATACTCTATCGAAAGATCCTCCATCTTATCAAAATATTCCTCCTCCGTTAAGTTCTCATACATTACTTTCCCTTTATGGAGAATTGTATATTCTGTCAAATCCATCAGATTACTCTTGTCTTCTCGTGTCCTACTCTGATACGTGGATCACACCAAATCTGAAATCCTGCTTCGATAGCGTCGAGACAGAAACTTACATCCTCTCCACACATATCCTGCACTTCTCCACTCTCAAATACTTGCATCTTAGGTGCAAACCATGGATACTTCATATCAGAATGCTCAAATATTCCGTGCTTAATAAGTAACCACCCAAATCCTGCATAATCTACAGTAAATGGTTTACGACGCTTTGATATACTCTCCCCAGTCTCATGATTCATTACTCCACCATTATTGCGGAAATCATCCTCCTCCATCCAATGTGCAACACTTGTTGTCTTACCATCTTCTGTCATATACCATCCACTCGCAATATCTTGATCCATTAAAACTAATTGCCAGAATTTCTCAGATGAAAATATAATATCACTATCAATCCATAATTGCCAATCATATTTTAATTTGCCGTCCCATGGAATTTGATCCGGTCCTCGCAATACATTCGCACCTAAACATTTGCATCTTGCAAAATTTACCATCGATGAATAATCTTGCGAAATCTGGATACTTGCTCCGGCTTGTACTAAATCAAAACAAAGTTGTACAAAGTTTTTGAGATACGTATAAGAAACTCCTCTACCAGGTAGACAAAAAACAATAGATTTGCCCTTTACCATTTCCTTTGCTTTCGCATAGTCCCATTCTGATGTACTCTCAGATGCTTTGGGGGTTTTTGCTTTTACTGTAAATCCTTTAGCCATAACTGTAAATGAACTACTTCAATATCATAACACTCTATCTATACTCTGTCAATATCCTTGATAATAATACAGTTATTCTCTACCTCGATATTTACTTCTGTTCCCTCATACCATCCCTTCTCATCACATACCCATTCAGGTATCGTAATAAGATGCTCCCCACTTACTGGGTCGATCTCTATAGTCGTAAAATTTTCTGCGGAATTTTTTTGCATATCTTTAAATCCTATTGCCATTTTTTATATATGAAAAATTTTTTTTCGTTATCATGATACCATGAACGGTCTTTGGGTCGTTTATAGCTTAAAGTAGTGGGGGGTTTTTATATAAGGGGGGCAATCACCCCCCACTGCTGATTCACGAACGAACGGTGTTAACTGTTAGTCTGCGACGTATTTCCCTTTTGACTTGATTAATCGCATTACATCCGGATGGTGTCTTTGACGTGTTAATCATCACTCCTGTGTAATGCCTCCAAACTAAATGACGTTTTGTTCTGTGTAACTCGAATCCATTAGATTTCATGAGTTTTGTAACTTCCTTAATGTAAGTCATACTACGGAAAATTTAGTGTTGTTGAAGTTAGCATAACTAAACTGTTCACGATTAACCAACTTAAATATACCAAACTCATTAGAGTAAACATAACCTTCACCATCGATTGGAGTTTGTTCAATATATGCCTTAGGTCCATTATTACGGCAAAGATATATTGCGTCCTCTTTAATGGACTTAACTAACAACCAGAAACTGATCAGTTTGTGATTAATAAAGGACGAAGATTCCACAGAACGATTCTCACGGATACGGGAGTTAAGTTCTTGCTTGAGTAATTTTGCTTCCTTATCTGATACAAACTCTACGTTCTGTGACATTACCTTAGCAAACTGGATTACGTCGTCTAAGTCATGGAATCTCTTCAGTCCATCATCATAATAACCAGACGCAATCGTTGCTACAGGTTTCACAAACTTACAATAGAATGTGTCGGTGATAATGAAGTTCATAGGGTGTGCGATTGCATCCCTTAAATCTTTCTCTGCTGTGTAGTAAGTATGAGGGGCAATGATAATCTCCTCGCCTACAATATCATCGAACTGATACGTAATTGTATTCGGTGTGTATTCATCAGTGCCACCAAAACCAATAAAATCTCCCTGAAAAATGCCGTCAGTTAGTGGAAGATAGTCATAGCACTTATGAAGAATCTTAGCAACGTTGCCCGTATGATTAGTATCAATATCCTGATGCGATTCATTAATTTTGATCTTTACTTTGTTAAAAACTGATTTAGTACCCACGAAGAAATTACCCGTAACAGGATTCTTTCCCCATACGATTGCCGGAGCACCATCCATTTTCACGGACAGATTACCCTCATTACATAGACAATCAAGGGCACTTAAATCACCAGTGAGAATAGAATCTTCGGGATGTTCGATGTGCTTATTTTGCATATTACTGATATCCTCCAACATATGTAAACTGTGTTAAGAACAGTTCATCAAATAGTTCATACCCTAATTCTTTGTATTCTTGAAGAATAAGAGCATAGATTTCGTCAGTTAGGTCTTTCATTTTGGTGTTGTTTGTGTGTGGGTTGTGATTAAAGATTGTTGAGTAAATTGGTGAGTGTATTATCACCACATAGATCTTTTATGTCCTCTTTTAATTCATCTTCCTTTGCCATTTCTAGGTTGTCGTAGATAGTGTCAAGTACAAATTGTTCCATACTTTTGAAATCCATACTATCCAACATTAGGGTGGCATAGTCTCTCTTTAGTTGGTCGAATTGTTCAAAGGTTAGTGTCATTGTGATTGTGCAATTGGGTAATAAAAAGAGGGGGGATTAACCCCTCAAGCAAATACATATCCACTAAAGAATTCTTCAGTTTTATACATGTTTTGACCGTTGATTGCACCAACTAACTTTCTAACATACCAAGCAAAATCCTTTTGGAAAATGCACTCACCACATAAACAAAACTCACCACATAATGCATTTAAACGTGATTTTGTGGTGTTTGTTTGCCAACCACCATCAAAGACTGTTAGATCATTGTCTTTGTTTACCCAAGCAATTAGATTGCCGTGAAGATAAACATTGGCACAATTGTTGTCGTTGACGTAAACTTCAGTGTTTGCAGATTTCCAGTTTTTGCGACTGTTAATAGCAGCAATCATTTGGGTTTCGATCTTACGCATAAAGAGAGAAGTAAGGGGTTTGTGAGAAGGGGGGGTGTCCCCTCCACTTCTATAGAATACACCATTTCAGTGCCTTGTGGGGGTTTAGTGGACAGTTCTCAGATTGTCATAGCAGCTGCTATGACTGCCCCAAAACATAAAAAAAAAAACACCTTCCGGAGAAGGTGCTTAATGCGTGATCCGAATCAGTCGCCAGGACAGGCGTCGAAATTAATTTCATCACCCAGTCTCCAGTTCACTGTATCCATGACCCCGATGTCAAAAATGCGGGTTAGGTGCTGGTGGATTCTGTCTCGTGGTGCGTCCTCAAGCAAACGGATATAAATCCAGTGAGTTGAGTTCAGCAGATGCTCAGAAAACCAGTCCATAAGGTGCGTTGCCTTGTTACTCTCTAATTATAGGCACAAAAAAGCACCCGTAAAGGGTGCTTGTAACAGTTTATCAACTGTCCTGCTTTAGTGCATTCTCTTTAGTTTCAGTGGTATTATCAACGGCACTAAACGCTTTCTCATAAGATTGCTTGAGATAATCAACAATATTATTGAAGACTGGTTTAGCAGATTGATAACCACTCTTGAGATCTTTCACCAGTTCGTCAACTTCAAAATTGTGGATTTGCATCCTTACTTTAAAGTCTTCAATGTAATCAACATAAGTTAGATTAGTTTTTGTTGGGCGAACTTTAGCAGGTGGGGTTTCTTCATTCATGGTATTATCCTCAATCAATCCTGTATATTTAGCAACAGTCTTGGTTGGGATTACTTTTGACTGCAATTTAGGTTTGCTAGCTATTGACTTGCGAGTGCGAGTCTTAGTTGCTGGCATTTAAATCTGTTCGTTTGGACTTCTCTATCATACATGAAAAGAATCCCCTTTCAATCTTTTTGTAACAAACTGAAATAATATATTAATTGCCGAAGAATTCATCGTGACAATCAGCAACGAAATCTATTAGTTCGTCAGTACAATCAAGACCAAAACGTTCACATACAAAATCAACGCACATATCAAGGGGAGGCATCATCTCCAGCATAAAACTTGCAAGGTCTGATGCAATCTCCTCCTTGAGACGGTTCATATCATTTTGCAAAGCATATGTGCAAGGGTCAGTGTAAGTTTGCATTGGGTTGGTTTTGTTCATGTATCCACAATACACGATTTTGGTGTCAGTGGGGAGATTAGTGGACACCTCTACGACTGACACACATTCTTGTTACTTAGTAATCTATCTTACCATTGAGATATCCTTCCACATCAAATTTATTATTATCTTCATATTCTTCTTTGTATTCAATCACATCATAAATCTCACCTGGCATATCATTGATCTCAGAGAAGATGTTAGTGTCGTAATCCATTTTAAAAAGTGTTAGTTAGTGTAGGTTTGGTTGATTGCGTCGGACTTAAATCGACGACATAACTTAAACAATAGTTTTAAGTCATCTTTAATCTCATAACGAAAGGAAGATGATTCAATAATAAACTTATCATCTTCTAACCAGATTTGTGGTAGTTGTTTCTTGTAGATTGGAAAATCAGTTGGCATGATGTTTAGTTAGTGTAGGTTTGGTTGATTGCGTGTGTAATTCTTTATTATACACACAAAAAACCCCCCTTGCGGGGGTGAAGTGGTCAGTTTGACAACTGGATTGATTTGACCTGCTTAAGCATGGTCTGGTAGTAAGGTGTTACTACTTCAACCAGTTGACGAACGTCCTTAACAAGCATCTCCATCTCATAGTGGTGGATGTTCCAGCGATTGTTCCAGTCTGCCTGATATGCCCCTAAGGGGATGATCTGAGCATCTGGTTTCACTGATTGTGACACTTGCTGCACTGGTGTTGCTTTGATTGCGACTGGTGTCACTTTCTTAGCGGATGCTTTACGTGCTCTAGTCTTGCGGGTGGCAGTCTTAGAGGCAGTGGTAGCGGTTGGCATACGTGAAAAACGTGTTGACTCCTTCATTATAACCACACGAAGCACCCTTATTTCCATTTTCGTTACACTATGAAACAAAAAAGACCAGTTTGTGAACTGGTCCTAGCGGCCGCTCCAATTAGTGTTAGTTTGTACAATAAAAAAAAAGAGAGTGCTTATGCACCCTCATTTAATTCAGTTTGAAGATCACAAACTTTGCCAAATAGTGTTTCAATGTTGACTTCAAGTCTATCAGAAAGTTCCTCCCAATCATCATGAAATTGAATCAAATCTGAGATTGCTTCAAGTTCTTCAAAGGTGAAAGTAGTTTTGGTCATGAAAAATCCCGAACATATACGTATCATACAGGATCGGAATCAAAAATCTAGTGATAGGGTGTCAGTTCTTTAACTGACCCTAGGCAGCTGACCAGTTAGTGTTCATTTGTTATACTACTGTGAGTTGAGCAAGTTGCTTAAGGGTGTGTAATATCTGATTGGTTTGTATCATAAGATCCTCATCCATACGGGGATCAAAGTCGAAAGTACAATCCCAATCAATAGTACCGTCACTATTGACAGCAGCACCATAAGGAGTACTGTCAATAGAATCCATGATATAATCGTTACCGTCAGCAACAATGTAATACATGAGAGTCAAAGAAAAGTGAGGTTACAGTGTAATTTAGCACAGATGTTGATTTGTGTCAACATCAACGGGCATATAAATAACCTCCTGCCCAATCAGCATGTTCTAGCAACCACTCACGATCACTGATTACAAGTAGATTATAGCGTACATTCTTAGCAGGTGCTTTATATGATGCTGGCTTGTAAACTTCACCAGTCTTCTTATCAATGAAACAATGAATTGAATCACGTTTGCCATTGATATTCATGAAGATTTTGTGATACTTGCGACCAGAAGAATCTAGATCGAAAGCATAGTTTGCCATACCAAATGATTTGGTCTGGTAGTTTTGTTGAAGAGCATCACACAGCATCAACCCATATTTCACGATGTTTAACTGAATAGTGTTACGAGCATCCTGAGTAGAAGCGAAGTCAGCGAAGGAAGTAGTCATGTCGTTGTCTGAACTGTGTTCAGTATAGGGTGTTTTGGACGGGTTTGGACGGAGGATCATGACACTTCGTTTGCTGGCACATGTGATACTGTGATATCACGTGATTTGCATAAAATTTGTGCTGCAGTTCTCTCCATAAGTGAACTACTGCTTTTAATAGTTTTCCACAGGTGCAATTTAGAGTTCTTCAATCATTGCATCAAGTTCAGCAATGTTTAACTCTGGACTGACGTACTTTGCACCGTCCGGTGTTGCACTAGAGGCGAAACCCATACGCTCTACAAAATTAGGATAGGAATAAGATCTACGTGCTTCTCTATAGAAACCTTCGTCATTTCCTATCCACAGAGCAACATTCCAGGTTTCCCAATTTGCCCAACCGTTGTAAGTTTGTGAGATCATTTTGAAAAGAATTGTTTGACTTGAAACTACAATACCCCATTTTGACCCCCCTGTGTGGTTTTAGTGGACAGTTCCACGATTGACACAAGGTATCATTTAGTGGGGAAATTCTTACACACAGCATCACATAGTGTGCGCGTTAAATCATCCTTTGCTTCTTCAATATTGCTTAACTCACCCATATCATCACATTCATTAATCACTGATTGAAAATACTCATCAACAATACAATCAATATCTTCCATTAACTGTTCACGACTCATTAACATTTCTAGATGTGGGTTTGGAGTGAAAGAATTCAATGCAATTTCTCAACTGAAACTACAATACCCCATTTTGACCCCCCTGTGTGGTTTTAGTGGACAGTTCCACGATTGTCCACTCATATTAATTTAAAGGATGCCAATCCACGAACTGGCACACTAATATAGATCTACTGTCTCTTTTATACTAATATTAACATTCTCATCACCTTCCAATCCTAAAACCTCATTCCATTTGATGTTTTTTATATCCAAATCTTCATAACACTCAATGTCTAATGTAACACTCACAATGC
>Ga0080013_1002951_pt1 | contig 18877 bp, 21 predicted proteins | sample ETNvirenome_6_85_FD_69236 | JGI IMG/M metagenome (GOLD analysis project Ga0080013, IMG submission 69236) | Marine viral communities from the Pacific Ocean - ETNP_6_85 (SPADES assembly) (version 2) | ecosystem: Environmental > Aquatic > Marine > Oceanic | place: Pacific Ocean | collected 2013-06-19 | reverse complement strand
AACAAGAGACGATGACATAGAAGATTATAAGGCAACGAGATCAAAAGCTATAGAGAAAGTGGAAACTGGGTATGGATATACCTTAGATGACGCAGAAACGGCTGAGACGACGGCTATATCTACGGCTGGAACTCTACGAGATGTGCAGGCTGGTCAAGCGCTAACTCCGTGGGAAACCCGAACAATGGAATTAAATGATTTAATGGAACAATTCGGAATTGGGGTTGATTTAGATCCATTCGCTGGTATTGCAGCAAAGGCTGAGTCGGCATTATCAGATCTTCAAGCAGATATTAGGCGGCATATCTCGGCTACTCAGGAAAGCGGTTATGCAATGGATATGGAGGGAGTGCAAGAGTGGGATCCCTTTACAGGCAAGTATATGGCGGCAGGTAAAACAATGGGGCTTGGGCCTGGGACTGTTGATCCAGGTTTTGTTGAAGGATTGTTTGATCCAACAATAGAAAAATTTGGATATAAAAAAGATCAGACTGCTTATTATGACCCAGAGTATGTAATGCCATGGGATCAACCAGGCTATAAAGCTCCATGGGAAGAGTAAGGGGTTTATAACAAATAAAGGGATAAAATTATGGCAAGAAGAGACAATTATGATTGGCGCGGAATAGCAATGTTAACCCAGCAAATGGGACAGCTGTTTGAGCCCAGCAAGTCTAGACTTATGTCTCAGCAACAAGAGCATGAAATGAATATGCTGATGGCTAAGAATGCTTGGGACACACAAAAGGAGCAACTCAAGATCCTCAATGATCAATATGATACTGTGAGGGAGGAGTTTGAAACTGCAAAAGATAGAGCAGAAGTTCTTGGCGGAGTAGACCTTGTTAATGCAGGTATGAGGGACGGCTCAAGATCAGTTGATTCTTTTGAGGTGTTTGATAAATTAGATCTTAAAGATGTTGATGAATTGCACGAACTGTCTAATCTGCGCCTTGCCCAGATTAAGCAGACTGAATCATTTTTAGACAACTTTGAACTATATGATAGATCTGCTCTTATGGGTGCGGATTTTTCTAAAAGAATGACAAGTAGTCCAGCTGTTGGAGAACCAAAAGAATATGACGTATTAGCAGACACAGATGGAATACCAGGGCTTTCATGGAAAGAAAAACAAAAAGCTCTCAATATGTTTTTAAAAGACACTGATTATGTATTAAGCGAGGATGATAAGGATTATAAAGCTGGCATAGATCAAAAGATATGGGACGGCGCTGATTACGAGAATTTAAAGGTTAAGCCAGAAGCTGTAGCCTTTATATCTGGATATAATGCTACCCTTGATAAAGAAAAACTAGCTGAGACCAAAAGAAAAGGAGCAGAGTCAGAAGGTAGGCCAAGTCTTCCTAATATGACAGATCCGCATGTGATTACGATATATAATCAAAACAATGATAGAATAAATCAAATTAATAACAAAGGGAAAGAACCACTTGAAAAGCATTTAGCTTTTGATCAATTCGGTAAATACTTTGCTGAGAAATCCGCAGTGGAAGCTGGGTATACATCAACTGAAATAGATGAATTTGTAGTAGCAGTGAATGTAAGGAAAGATGCTTTGAGGGAGATAAAACTTAGGCCTAATATAGATATCCCTGCAGATAAATTGAATATAATACATCCGATGTCTAATGCAATCAATATAACTGATAACCCTAGTACGTTTAATTTATTTGATAATGCAAAAATATCTCCAGACATACTATATGCTAAAATAATGATGAAACAAGATGATGATGACTATATAAGTATGCTGACAGCATATAATTTTATTATGGATGGAGATAGAAATTCTACAGAAGAAGAGCGTAAAGGTGGATTAGAAGTAATACTAAATTGGGTAAATAAATAATGTCAGGATTGAGCGATTTTATTTCTAAGTATGGAACTGAGGTAGATACTACTTTTCAGGAATTTAATGCGCTCGAAAAGCTCCTTATGGATGAGGAGAAAAGAAGGAAAGAAGAAGAGGAAGAGCGTCTTAGACTACAAAAGATTCAAGAGGAAAAAGAAGCCCAGAGAAAGGCTGCTGAGGTAGAAGCTGCGCGTGTTCCTGAAAATCCTACGTTTGACGAAATTGAAAAATATATGATAATGGAAGAGTCAAGTGGTAATAAAGATTCTGTCAATGTTAATGATGATGAGACTAGAGACGTTTCTAAGCATGGAATAAATGAGCTTTGGATCAATCAATTTCCAACATCAGGAAAAGAAAACCCTGAAAACAATGGGATAGAGTCATGGAGGAAACAAAAAGATGGCACGTTAGATCCTGTCTACGCAATGATACATGATCATATGCGAACAGAAATTCCAAGCTGGGATAAAATCAGTGATACAAATAGACTTGAGATAATTAAAGATGAAGTATATTCTCAGCCTATAGCAAGATTTATACATGATTATAGAGGGCCAGAGCAGTGGAGCAGCTATGATAGATTTATGGAAGCTTATCAGGCTGATCTTAGGAGCCAGTCCGTAGATAATATGGCAGCAAGCGCATTCCAGGGCAATAATCCTACCTTAGATGAAATAGTTCAAAAAATTAATCTTGATTCAACAGCTATTTCAGAAAGCACTTTTGTACCTCCAGAAAATATTGAAGCTTCACTTGTCAGTGCTAGAAGGACGGAAGTCTTTGGGGAAGAATGGGCAGAGAGGCTAGCTAGAGCCGAAGAGGCAAAGGGCTTTGAAGATGCGGTGGGATCGTACATATCTAATCCTGTTAAATTATTACCGTTTTTAGGTTCTTCTCCTGATATCGCAAAGATAGCAGATCTAACAGACACTGTAAATCGTATCAACGAGGCTGAAAAAGAAGGAGTAGAGCCTGATCAGAATGATATGCTCAAACTTTATGAGTGGCAATTAAATAATCAGTCAGACAAAGGATGGGGCTACACCGTTGGCTCAATACTAGGTGAACTACCAGCGTTCGCTGGTGAGATATATCTTACTGGGGGTACTTATACTGCAGGCAAGAAGTTTGCTGTAAAAGCTGGTAAGGAAGCACTAGAGTATGCGCTAGGAAAAGGGGCTAGGGAAAAGGTTACTGCCTGGATCGCTAAAAAAGGCGTATTAAATAAAACTACCAAGTTTAGTTCTAAGGCAGCTTCTAGTATAGTAGGAGCAACACGTCAGGCTGCTAAAATAGAGGCTATAAGTGAAGGATTAAATATTCTTCCTACTGATTGGGCTAAAGGGGGAAGAATACGTGAGGGAACTTTAGACCGTATGATGGGTGATCTTCCTATTGCTGAAAATGAAAGAGGAGAACTAGAAGCTAGTATTTTTATAGAAGGCGATGGTTTCAGTGAGGCATTTGGGAAATCTGTTACTGATTATTGGATAGAGTTGGTATCTGAGCGTTCTGGTGGGGCTTTAAAAATATTTAAAGGTGTGGGCTCTAAAGGCAGGGAGATTGGGTTAAGATATGCGATAACTAAAAAAATGTTAGATCTTAATCCAAAGAAGACCTTAAAGGAAGTTAGTGATTTTCAGAAGAGAATTGGTTGGAACGGTATATTTGGTGAGATGTTTGAAGAAAGAGTTGGGGAGGCCGCAAGGGGAGCCGCCTTTGAGATGGGCATGGATGAGCCAGGATGGAAGGGAGATGTTGGTATATTTAAAATACCATCGCTAGAACAGTTAAGTGCTGAGTTTGTTGCCTTTCTCATCCCTCAGTCTGGATTTATGGCAGTTAACACTTTAAGAAATAGGCAAGATGACGGTAGTGAGGATGGTACAAAACCACTATCGTTTGATCCTAATAATCGAGAAGAGGTAAGGAGTGTTTTAAAGGCTAATGGATACAGGGTGGATGTTGTAAAGAATGAAGGTAAATATGATGTAAATGTATATACAGGTATTGACCAAGGCGAATTATTTTCTCAATCAATAGGACATAAGGATAAAAAGGCTGCAGACAATGCCGCTGCCTCGTGGGAAAAAGAGCTTACCCATCATATGAATGCAGCTACTGTAGAATTTGAAGATGAGCGCCCATCAGTAGAAGAAGTTGATTATAACAAGATGCTTGTAAGAGACCTTAAGGCTAATCTTAAAGATAGAGGCTTATCTCTTGCAGGCAAGAAGGCTGACCTGGTTGCCAGACTGGAAGAAGCAGACAAAGAAGCTGCTCCAGTTGAAGAAGAAGCTGTTGAGGCTGTCGAAGAGGCTCCAGTAGTAAATGTTGAGGAAATGTCTGATGAGGAATATACTGAGCATCTTGATTCTAATGTAGCTAAGGTTCAAAGAGGGACTGCTGAGGCTGCAATGGAAGATATACAGAAGAACACTGGAGCTCCAGTATATGGATGGGGTGCTGAGCATATAGGCGACCTATTACATCGCATGACTAATAGAGGGGCATCTTCATCTAGAGGATTTATATATGTAAAAGAAAAAGTAGGCAAGCTACTGGGAGAGTTAAAAGCTGGTTATGGATTTGAAAGGGATTACACTGAACAATTAGAAGCACATGCAAAAAGAAATAATATATCTGTAGAAGAGGCAAAAGCGGAATTAAATAAGCGTGCTGACAGGTACGCTGAAGAGCATTCTAAGCTTCCAGTATATAATCGGGTTCAAACTTTAGCGAGGGATGCTGCTGTAGCATATGGGAACAGGGATTTTGAGACCGCTATAAGTAATTTAGAAGAATTAAATAAAGAATTAGACCAAGGTCAAGATCATTGGATGTCAGAAGCTTCTAAAAGAGCTGTTGAAGCTCCAGCTGAAGCGCCTGCGTTTGATAAACCGAAACTACTTGCCGAACTCCACGAGAGAAGTGCTGAGCTTACAGGTATTCAAAAAGGTATACAAGCAAAGATAGATTATGAGAATGAGCTGTCTAAGCCAGACCCAACTATATTAGCCAACTTAAAGAATGAGTTAGCCGAGGTTGCTGCTGACAAAGAAACTGTTGTAAAGCATATACATAGGGCACAGGGAGTCGTAAAGAAAGGAAAGATACCAGCTAAAAAAGTTGCCGTAGAGGCTGAGCGCGAAGTATTTAAAGAAGGCAGTAAACAGGGACAGGCTTATGTTAAAAAAATAACCAATATGTCTGATAATCAGCTCGACACAGAAAGTGCCAAAATAGACAAGCTAATTAATAAAGCAAAAAAGGCTAACACTAAGAAGTTATATCAGCAAAAGAAATCTGCAATTGAAGATGTACTTGAAGAGCGTATGCCTGTTACCGAGGCCGTTGGGGAAGCAGCTCCAACAGCGGTAGTCCCAGGACTTGTCGAGCAAGCGGAGGCTAGAAAGGCTGAGGCGTTAACTGGCGGAGAGGCTCAAGTAAGCGCAGAAAGAGAAACGTTAACTGGACTGAATATGTCTGAGCTAGCACAAAGAGCAGCGGATATTGGTATTGAGGCTCCAGAAACAGGATGGGATAAAGAAGAATATATAGATGCTCTTACTGGTAAGGTTGAAGTGGCAAGGGAGGCTGGTCTCCCGCCTCAAATTGGCATGGCTCCAACGGCTGAAGCTGAAGTGGTTGCTGCCCCAGAGAAAATAGTCTTTACAGGAAAAAATATAACCTCTAAATCCAAAAAGAATAAAACAATTAAATCCTGGTTATCAAACTATGGTGAGAATAGAGCTGGTTTTATAAAAGATTTCACAGAACTAGCTCCATCTAAAGAGGATAGGGGTGGATTGAGCCGTACAGAATATAGAAACAAATTATCTGATGCATATGATGATGCAATTAATAATCTTAATCCTGCTGCTTATGAGAAGATAGTAGAAAAAACAGCACCAGTTCATGTAGATAAAAAAGGAAATAAGATAGATTATTCAGAATTAGATGATAAAAATACTGTGTATCTTCATGGTTCGTTTGGGCTCACGCCTGAAATGCTAGATGCAGTTGGAAAGGCTCTAGTAGATACAGGAAGATATGTTTATGACAATCTTTCTCCTGTAATGCAGAAGCTTGGGAATAAACTTGGTATTAATAATCAGAACTTTAAGTTAAAATTTGCTCAATTCAAAAACAATTCTAAGGAAATGACCGCTGCTACTAAGAAGTGGTTTAAACAGGTTATCGGCAAGATGAGGACATGGTTTAGAGAGAATGCCAAAAACCTTAAAGAGTCCAAGCCAGTCCAGAAGGCATATAAAAGACTTGAGAATATGGTAACTCTTAAGGCTGTCCCAGAGGGTGTGAATTTCTTAGAAGAAATAAGGGCTGATGTAGAAGCTGGCCTTAAAGAAGAAGGCAAACTTAAGCCGAGCGAAACTATTATTTATAAAAAAATAAGGCGTGCGAAGATTAAGCCAAAGGTAGATAGTGGAGATGGTGTTGCTGGATGGCCTAGCCAAATGGTACTATTAATATCTGATAGGCTTAAAAATATTACAGGTGGAATGGGAATACTTAGGGCGCTAAGAAGTTATGAGAAATATACCCTCGCTGTTGAGACAGACCTTGTAAGGCTCAAGCCATGGTTTAAATTTATGAAAGGGCTAATGCCATATACAACCAAGACTGTAGGTGTTGGTAAGTTTAAAAAGACTTTTGTAGTTCCAAAACTAAAGCCAACGTCTTTAGAGGAAAAAAGATGGGATGATTGGAAACAGTTAGAAGGCGCGCTATTGCGTGGAGATAAAAAGGCTATACAGCAAATATTAGAAGAGTATGATGACGAGGGTGCAGTAGATGCCTATAAGGAAATGAGAGCGGTGCTGGATGAGATGTATTATAGGGCTATTAATCTTAAACCAGAAGAGAAGGCTGAATATGACAAGCTTATAAATGATCTTGCAGCAGCAAGAACAGTAGCATTTAACAATAAGGGAGAGGTTCCAAATAAGGCGTGGAACGTCAAGAATCTTAAAAAATGGATGACAGAAAATGATGTCGCGTTTACTTACAAGGATAAGAAGGATGGCCTTTTAGAAAAGATTGCTGAGGTTAGGGGTATGAAGAAGAAGATGGACACCCTTGAAAAGAATGAGGAACGATTTAATAAGCTCGATAAAAAGATTATCTATAACTTCCCATATTGGGGAAAAGATGATCCAGAGAAGATATATTACCCAAGAGATGTGCTTGAACCAATTAAATATAACGAATACTTAACAGATCCTGATGGTGGGGGTATGGATCAAGGAGTTATGAATATAATACAGAAATCTCTTATGGATAAATATGGTTTTGCAAGCGTAGGTCATATACCCCAAGACATGCTAGCGCAAGCGGTCGATGTCTACCTTAGAACTGGCGGATCTTCAGTTAAGGGCTCTAAGCCTGGGCATATAAAGGGTAGGGTTGTAGACGAAAAGACGAAAGAGGGTATAACGGAGGACATGGTTGAGTACTATGCTGATCCAATCACATCCCTGTTGTCATACGTCCATGATATGAATGAAGCAATAGCAAGGCAAAAGTTATTTGGAAAAGGCGTGGATATAGATAATCCCAATAATGCCGATCATGTTGGGGCTTTTGTTGCTGGTCTTGTAACTGGTGAAAATGAGCACGGAGTTAAAATAAGTAGCAAAGAGCAGGCTGAAATAAAAGATGTATTCCAAGCTAGATTTGCAAATAATTGGGGAAAAGGATCCAGCGCTATACAGACGATTAAAAACTTCACATATTTAACAGTCCTAATTGACCTTATGACTACCGCGATCCAGTATGGTGACCTATTTACAGGTGCTATTTATAGAGGGTATAATAATCCTATGATAATGATTAATTCTATAGTAAGAGCACATGCTGGTCAGGTTCCTTTATTCAATAAGCTCATCAAGTCTAAGATAGATGCTAGAGACTACGGTCTTGTAAGGTTGTCTGCAGAGTTCACTACTAGGGGAGAATCCTTAGGTAAGATACTAAGCTATGCATTTAAGGGTAGCTTGTTTGCTTCGATTGATCGTATTGGCAAAGAGGCTCTTGTTAATACTGTAATAGACATTGCTATAAAGGAAGCTAAAAGAGGGAAGTTCTCAAGCAGAACTCAGATATTAATTAATGATTCGTTTGGTATAGATGCAAACAAAGCTTTGACAGATGCAAAATACAGAGAATCGTTGTCTAAGGAGGCAAAAAATTTAATAGAAGATTTACAAAACGGTAGAATTCGCGATAGCGTAATCTCTCTTGCATACTGGACTCTACTAGAACATCAGCCTATAGCTGAGTCAGAAATGCCTGCATATTATCTTAAGCATCCAGGGGCTAGATTGGCCTATCAATTGAAAACATGGCATCTTAAACAGCTTAGCCTATGGAGGAATGAAATTTTTGGCATGGCGAAAAGGGGTCACAAGGCTCAGGCTATGAAAAATATTATACCCATGACACTTGCTTTACTCTTAGCGCAAGCTCTTCCAGATGAAATAAGAAAATTTTTCCAAGGAAAACCAGTTCACCATGATAGCTTTAGCGATGAGGTTATAACTAATATGTTTAAGCTAATGACTCTTAGTAGATATAGTGCTTCAAAAGTGCTTGAGGGAGAATTTAGCGTGTTAGTTCCAAGCTTTAGAATTATGAAATCTGTTAAGCAAGATGTTGAATATTTTAATAAATGGTATAAATGGGCTGTAGATCCAGATGATCCTAGAAACAAACCACCAAAAGATCTTCCTAAGTATGCGCTACAGACACCACAGTTTGTTCCAGGGGTGGGTAAGCAGATTTATCAAGGACTACCGTATCCAAAAATACCAAGGTCGCTAAGCGAATTAAAAGAAATGGTTGCAGATCTCCCAGAAATGGTTGCAGGTGTCCCAGACACGTCCACTGCGTGGATATTTGAAGGATGGAGGGGTAGAAAAATGACTCTTATTAGGGATGATAAATATTATAATGAGTTATATTTAGATCGTCTTCTAGAAGGCAAGGGATTAAATGATATGGAAAAATCTCTGTGGGATAGAACAAGATTGGAGTTACTTAACATACAGCAACAAGAAGCACAAGACCATGAATGGTGGAGAAAATATTTTAAAGAATCTTTCAACCCTGAAGAAGACCTCCTTACAAGTCCTCAGGCTCCTTAATATACATACCTGCAAACTCGGCCGCCCATCTTATAATCTTATTAATATACTCAGTAAACTCTTCCTGTTCCATACCAGCTGTTGATTTGACATCAAATTTCTCCTTGAGCGCCTCATGTAGTTCCTGCTTAGTATATCCCTGGAACATCTCGTTAGACATCAAAGAGCCCTCTTTTGAAGGGCTCCCGATTACTTGTCCCCAGTAGTAGCTGTTCTGTAACTGGGTTCTATTTTCAATCTCTTTAACAACAAGCTCCAACATAGTTCCTTCTTCAAAATTATTGAGGAACTTATCAAAGCTTTCGCGGTTTAATATCCTTATTTCATACCCTCCCTCAACTACCGCTTTAAAAGATTTAAGCTTCACCTATACCAGGAGCATCCAACATGCCCTCAGGGATGCCAGAGGCTTTTAGCATTTTAGCTCTAACATCGTAAACAGCTTTATCTTTTAGCTCCATTATGCTGTCAAACAAATCATCGTCAATAACGATATCTTTAAACATGCAGTCTAGTGCAAAGCCACATAGAGCCTGCATCTCATCCGCAACATCATCTTCCCCCGCCTTTGTTTTCATCCTTAATATATTAATAACAATCTCAAAACATGCAAGATTGTGAACCTTATCCTTAAAGGTTAGGTCTTTATTCTTTTCTAACTTCCATTCAAAATTCATATATTCTCCTTTAATCTGCAAAATATGATCTCAAGAGCCTGAAGGCATCTTTCCAAATGTTAATATTATATTTTTTCTCAAACTTCTCATTCCCAAGACTACCCCTTTCTGTATGGTGAACACGGCAGAGTGGTATACAGCTAAAGTCTTTTAAAGTATTTGTAACTGTACCACCCTTACCTGCGCCACCCATCCCGCGGGCTTCCAGGTGATCTGGATCAACAGGAAATTGCCCGCAAACTCTACATCCGTTAGAACGAATATATTTAATATAGTCTTTGGTATCAACCAATGCCTAGTCTCGCTTCTACTTTACCGACTCTTGCAGCTATCTCACTTAATCCATACTCATCTATGGTTTCTATTAAACCTTCGATATCTTCCTCTGCTTTGCCCAGTCTAAATAATATATCATCTATGTTTGTCATACTTAATTCTGGTTGTTCTTTTTTTACTTTTGGTTTAGCAGTAGTCTTTCCAGCCATGTTGTGTTCTCCTTATTGTTGATTTGTTCGTGTATTTCAGCTTCTTTTTTAGATAAAAATTTCTTACCGTCGGATGTGATCCAGACAGATTCGAGCTCTTTCTTTAACATTAAAATGTTCCTTAAAATGGGAGTTAGAATTTATGAATTATTCTGGACAGTTCCAGTACTCAATTTCTACTGATTGCTGATTTGAATAGTTCTTCGAGGCCTCAATCGTGCAGACATATGCATCATCCTTCCAAAACATCCCTGTCATCGCATCTAAATAGAACTTGATTATGTTATCCAGGTCAGGTCTTGAGATATGAAAGTGAGGTGAGGATTCTTTTAATAGGTGTGAGAAGCGTCCTCCCCTGTAGTGCGACTTTGGTCTAGGCATAGAAAACACCATAGACACAGAGATCGCTCCTTCTAGGGGGCGTTTTGGCGCAAATTCAACACAATCCTGCTTAAACCTGTCTTTATCCTTGGATGAGGGGTCATACATAATGACCCTGTTTCCCATCCTTCTCGCCTTATGCCTTTGCTGTGATATTGGCTTCGTATTAATTTTGAGAACTCCAGATTGTTGTTTGAGTTTCTTCCTGGACTTTCTTTTCTTCCGCTTGCCTGAGGCCGTCCCTGATTTCGCTTTGTTTTGCTTTTCTAGATTCATATTTATTCCCACGAGTGGATGGGTGCAACTCCTGGCACTTCCTTCTCGCCCTTCTTATGGTTTCTGGTTTAGAAATGATTCCCTTAGATATATCATCCAAGTGCTCAAACCATGTTCTTTGCTTTAGATTATACTCCATCCCTTTCTTCTTATATTCATTCCAGTGAATAACTTTCTGAAGTAAGATGTCATTATCTCTTGCCTCGTGGTTTTGTTCCAGAACATACTTTACCATTTCAATCATATTGCTAAGGTCAACCATTAAAATTTAACCTTTTGTACGATATTAGTTACAGAATCTTTTACCCAGCCCAATATAGTTTGAGCCAGCTCTGGTTTTGCGTCATTTGTTATCGTTACTTTGGACACTATCTCGTGTACCTTTGCGGTGTCTTGTCTCATATCTACTCCTTGTTTTGTATTTATCCCAATCACCCATGTGGCGAATCCAATCATGGGCTTCCTTGAGCTTTAGTTTCAAGAGGTCGTTCTCCCTCTCAAGAAATTCTATATCAATCAGTTTCATATTTTTCCTTACAGCTTGGACATGTTTCTTCTTTTAGTTTCCATGTAGGGAAATCATCATAATAAACGGGGACACGCTTTTTCCCAACAAGCCCAAGCTCCCAAGCTTTCTCACACTTGGGGCACATCGTTACTGAGAAGTCTCCATAGCTATAATTGTTAACCTCACCTGGCTGTTTCTCTGGCGGGTTAAAATAATAATTAGGGAGCCACCATATCCTTTTCTTTTTCTTTTTTCCCAAATACAATTCTCATTTCCGTTCTCCTACTCCTTTTCAAATTCATCAAATAAGCTTAACAATTTAAGCACATCGTTACGCACAAGTGTTACAGCGGCTCCACTAATAATAACCTTAATAGACTTTAATCTAATTCCTGTTTTTGGTTTTATTACTGGGGCTTCTGGAACATTTTCATCTCTCATTAATTTATACATGTTTTCATCATAAACATTAACCCACTTGGTCAGCGTGCTTAGGGCTATATCAAACTTTCTGGCAACGGAAGATGCGGTTGATCCGTTTTTAACTTCCTTAACTGCCTGATTTCTGAAGTTTTCTTTGTACATCTTCACCCTCCTTGTATTTATTTTCCATAAACTTTTTCAGATTCTCAACATCATCGTTATATTCAATATAGTCTACAATTGTCATAAACATGCTGTCCATAGTACGCTTTATATTCTCAACCTCCATCATAAGAATATTATCTCTATTTTCAAAGTCTTTATTTGTTAATTTCTTTTTATTCAATTTCATCTGTTATCCTCGTTAAAAAACATGGTGTGTTTTCTCCAACATAGGCGCCCACTACGTTGAAATAAAAGTATTCAAAAGCATCATCATATGGCATGTCCTTGGCTAATATCTCTATACACTTAAACTTATCATAACATGCAATGCTGGGCATTCCTGCCCTTTCTATATACCCAACAAGAGCGCCATCAAAGCCATCAGCAAACAACATGTCTTCGTTTACCTCAGCGGCTAATAGCTTCTGCATGAATCTTGCTCCATCCTTTTTTGTTTTTACTGCCAACTTCTCTCCTTGCACATTTTGAACACAAAGACATCTCGCTCCAATCTACCAGTGATGCTATGCTTGGCTTGGCAACGTACTCTTCCTTGCTGATTTGCCCGCACATCTGGCAGTTAAATATATCCTCCACGCTTGTCTTACCTAAATACTTAATTCTCATCGTATGGCGTTTTTGGTTGTCTAGCTACTTTTGACACACTTAAGAATAATGGTTGACTCCAAACCTTCGGTACACATTTTTTTTTTGGATTACTAGGGCTCATTGGTACACTTTTCTCCTTTGGTCTGCCTTCACGTATTGGTTCATTTAAGTTCATCGGTTTACACAATTCCTATGATACACTCTGGGTGTATGTTTGTATTCGGTCGCGTGGTTCACTTTGTCTAGATGGTTATCTTTTATTCCTTGGTTCACTTGCATTTGTTGTTTGTCTACGGTTATATGGTTCACTATTATACCTTGTTTGTATTATGCGTTCTGGTTCACTAGTTTTTCATGGCTGTCTTTAAACACATGGTTCACTTTATTATACTGGTTGTCTTGGCACACCTGGTTCACTCAATTCCTTTGGTTGTCTTGTTCACAGTGGTTCACTCACATATATTGGTTGTCTTGCGGGCGATGGTTCACTCCACACTGATGGTTGTCTCTCCGAGATTGGTTCAATCGGACTCATTGGGCTGCTCATGCTCTATGATACACTTGAGGCCTTTGGTTTACTAGTCGACTTTGGCTCACTATTCGATCCTGGTTGTCTTCGCAGGTGTGGTTCACTTGCACTATTTGGATGTCTAATTGTGCATGGTATTAAGCACTAGCACCACCATGTTTGAGCCCTAACTTGGCCTCATGGTACGGTGGATAAACTTCTAATCCTTCAACCATCCGCCATACTTTATATAAATCAATAATAAACATCTTCACCATATAGCGTATTGCCATGTTATGTCTGTGTCCTTTTGTCTTCTCAGCGTGGTCTGGATTGTTCTCCAATCTAAACTTATAGTTATCATAGATAGCTCTGTATGGATTGTCTTTGACTCCAGCTCTTAGAAATGAGCTCCCCAGTACACCAACCAGCTTAGTCTTTAAGAATGGATTGAACGAAATGCCCATCTTCTTCTTAGTCTTGCCATCTTTATCTGTGTACTCAGTCTCAACAAGATGCTCTTTCTTTCTACTGCGACCTTGACCATCTCCCGCCACATCCAGTCCTGCATACTTCCATATGCTTGAGGCGTACTTAGACTTGTGAATATCAATCTCAGACATAATAACTCCAGCCATAGCTGGGCCAATTCCTTTAATATTCTTTAAGAAGTGAGTATATATGTCATATTCCATGAGCACTTTCTCTAGTTGTCTGAAGTGTTTTGACTCGTCTTTTTCTAGTGTGAAGTACTGGTCAATTAAAACCAGCTCAGTCATGTTAGATATAAGACTGTCTCCGTTACGGGCAAACTTCCGCGGCAATGATGCCATGCCGTCAGTTATTAGACTATACTCTGCCTTTAAATAACTGAGCACTTTCTTAGCATCCTTCTCGGCTAGTTCCTCTTTCTCGCACGGCTTTATGCCTAGCTTAGATTTAAAGTTGGCCACTATACGGCCTCCCATCTGTATTCTAAGGGCCTGAATATCATAGGCTCCTCTTACTATTGACTTTAGGTTACTTGCGTTCATCTCTTTACTCCTTTTTCTTTAACTGTCCATTTAATGAAGGCTTATATGCCTTCAGGTAGAGTAGCGTTGGGTTTCCTCCAAGTTGTTTATAACGCCCCTCAATTGTCTTAATTAAATTTTCTGTTATAATCGCTCCAGTTATCTCACTCTTGTTGCCCAATCCTTTGTTTTGATAATAAATCAATAGGCTAGCATAACTGTTTACTATATATCTCTTGGAACTTACTGCGCTGTTGTCGTCTGGATAGTCTACCACTTGGCTCCCTCTAGTAATTTCTTTTGTTTTACATACCGCTCTTTGTTATAGTCTCGCCTGCACCCCTTGCACATAGAGTGCCTCGTGAGTGGTTGTTTATAAAATTGATCAATTGGCTTGTCTTCCTTGCACCGTGTACATATCTTAGTCCTCATCCTCCCCCTTTATCGGAATCTTTTTTCTTATCATCTCTTTAGGAATGATATCAAGAGGGACGGGTATGTTGCGTGTTTCTCCATATCCTCCTAGAGACATTATAGGCTTGTGGTGTTTGCCTGTTTTCTCCCACTCTAAAAACCAATCTTTAAATAATTTGAATTTAATGCTATGTAAATATATTGGCCGCATAATCCCCTTTATTGTTTTGCAAATTATATAGAGCAACTTATCTGCATCACACTCATAAACCCATCCTACATCATTATCTTTAACGTCCTGAACGGTTTCAACAAGAATATCAAAATATTCAACCCTATCAAACCTCCTAAATTTATGCTCTATAAGAATCTTTTTGCCATTATGGTACAGCGTAACATCCTTTTTTTTATCACCTATAAAATTATTCTTTTTATCATTCCAATCATATGAACATCCAAATAAATCATAATACGCCTTCATATACTGATTCATTTCTTTCTCAAAAGCAAACTCTTTTCTTGTTTCCTCATTCATACTTCTGCTCCCCATGTATCCCAGCCATCAACCTTCTTTCTTGCGAATAGTTCAACCTTGTTGCCTGTTGTATATAATTTGTCAATCAGTTCTCTAAAATATTCTGGTTTTTCCGAGTGTTTACCACTACGCTCAATAGATATTACTGAATCGTGGAGCTCTTTTACGTCTGGCGTAGAACTGCCGTGCCCTGCAATAAGTAAAAACTCGTGTCTTACTGAATTATAATATCCAAAATTGTGTTTAACTTTATCCCATACAAAAGATGTTTTATAATTAAAGCCCCAAGCCTTTATAACTTGAAAAGCCTGCTCTAGTTTTGGTGATGTAGTCCACATAAAAAGAACACAATCATCTGCCCTCACATCGGCCACAGGAAGAGCACAAAGTTCTTCAATAGACATGGTTGAATAGTGAGACTTAGCGTGTCCATACTTATCCATAAAGTCTGCGTTGTACTGCCATGGTGGATCTGCATATATTACTCTGTATATTCCGTCTAAACTTGGTTGCTCTGTTTCTTCTACTCTTATCTTCCTCTTCTTATTTCTAACAAGTGAAACAACTGCGTTTGGCGTTACTACCTTTTTATCATCCTGTTTTAGTTCTTCAATAGCCTCTGCAACCAGTTCTGCTTCTTTGCTTACAAGTCGTGCATTTGATGATTCCTTCTTATTAATTCCTTCATCTGCCAAGGTTCCATCAGGTAACCTTGCCACTTTTTCATATTGATTACCCCTGTTGCCTCCTTGTGGAAAATACTCATCAAGCCAAACACCTTTCTTCGCCTCAATATCACAGCGAAATGCTCCAACTTCATCTTGTACTGACTTGCTCATCTTTTCTTTTCGTGCTATTTCTGCTAAAGCTGAAGCCTTTGTATCAAGGTGTTTGATCTCCTCAATTGTTTCAACTATAGCAAGTTCCGACCTAAACGCACTTATTTTTTCTAGTTGCATTCTTTCTCCTTATATTCCTCTATAGTTCGATATGCTGTCGTATATTTATCTATATATGTCTCCTGAGCAATTACGGGGTAATCAATAGAATTTTTTTGTTTAAAATCTAAATCTGAGTATCTAAAGTATGATGTGTTATTCCATCCAAATGACCTATTAGAATTATACTTAGGTTGTTGTCTATAAAATTGAGATAATCCATGACACTTGTTCTCAGCAGTTACCTTGCCCTTTATTAATTGATCTAACCTGTTAGCAGTTGCCTTTATTAATATATTGGTAACCTTTGTCTCAAAGAGAGTATAATTACCAATACCTACCCTTAAGAAATAAAGATACCTCTCTTTATAAAAAGAAATTAAAAATTCATTTATTTCATCTATTGTTGAAAGATTATAAGCCATTGTTTGCATCTTCTTCTATTCTTTCTCCTTTAGTTTTTCATAGAGTTTCCACATAATATCAGCAAAAATAGCCTGATTCTTCACACACTCTTTCATATCACCCATCTGAGTTTTATACCACAATCTTACTATATCATCAAGATTCATATATCTCCTTTATTTTAGTGAGGGCTAGCACCTATTAGGATTTACGTCCCCACGAATATTAATCCACGACACCTTGCCGTTTGTACCAGCCCTCAATTGTTTGAGTAGACATCGTTTTTTGACATATCAGCTAGGTGCAGGTTGCCATGGATTTGCAGAACACCTGCACCCATACGCTGACACATAGCGTAGTAACACCTAAGTTACCCACCACTTTACTCCTCCGAGAATTACAATAGCCCAAAACAACGTGATAAATAAAAGGAGGAGCATATATACTGTAGTTCTTTTCATAGATTGTTATTGAGCTCATCTAGAAATACATCTGCAATCCTGGTGTTACCAGTTTCTTTGATGGTCTCAAACCCTATCTTACACTCATGTAATAAGCGTTTTACCTCTACTAACTCTTCACGAAGTCGTAGTAGGCTCTCTCTTAATCTCTCTTGTGACTCTGTTTCCAAAATCCTTAACAAACTCCTTAAATTCTGCTGGAGCCTCCTGCTTGGGCAGGGATGCTCTTTCCTTAGCCTCCCTACTCCTAGACTCAGCATGTTTTAGTTCTTTTTTCTTATCTTTAGCTTTATCTTGATATCTTCTCCATCCATCTTCCAAGAAGAACTTGCGTGGAGCCGCCTTGTATTCATCTATAAGGCGTGCATCACAGTATATCTTCCACTCTTCTAAGTCCATGACATCTATTGCCTCAGCTAGAATCTCTCTCGTTCCACCTGTAATTCCTTGCCCAGTTAAGTTCTCTTCTCCAACAAAATACCTATAAAGTCTTGCAATTTTTGTTTCTTCCTGCGGGGTATCCGCGGTTACTGTTTTACTTATACCTATACTTATACTTGTGGGGCTTGGTAGCCCCTTGGCAGGGGGATCCATCCCCCTTGTATCCCCCTTGAAGTTTAGAATAGTTTCTACGTCGAGACTTGGTAATAAATCATATATTTCTGGGAATTTGTCCTCATTTTCAATAATACATTTAATTATTCCTATGTGGGCTTTATTTTTAGTGTTTATTGGAAGGTTTCTTTGATGTTTGATATGTTTTTTAATCCAAATATAATCATCGCTCAGTAAAACAGACTTAGAGAGGGACTTTATAGTCCCCCTCACGTCTTCAACACCAGTCCTAAGAGAAGCCAGCCTCTCATTAACTTCATAGAATCCAGCTATGTCACATACATCACAAAGATACATAAACATAACCTTCTGTTCCATCGTTAATTGAGAAAACCAAACATCATCCCATTTTTTAGCATCTGTGAATTTAACCGCCATTAGAACGGTAGCGCTTCCTTCTTAGTCATTTCGTGTAGGATAGCAATCACCTGATCAAGTTTCTGCTCAAGCCTAGTGATAGCACTATCTGTTGTAGCTGGTTGTGTTCCTAACATAGGCTGTGGATCTGCGTCAAAGTCTGGAATATTACTTTGTGTATTAGCTACAGTAGCCTGTGTAACAAGCTTATCCCTATTCATTCCATTAATCTCGAAGAAGGGATAGCCACCATTAGGGTTAGTAACCTTCTGAATCTTAAGAACAGTTCCAACCTTATTAGGTAACAGTTTTAACATCCCGTCAAGAGAGTCTGATGCCATGAAGTATTGGTCGTTTGTAACCAACCACTTATGCCATATAAACTGTTCTCCATCCTCTCTTTCAGATGTTCCTTCTATAGGGTCTTCTTGTTCTAGGGTTATAAGTTGCGGTATTGGGTTTCCTTCTATGTCAGGGGTTTTAAACTTGATTTGTGTTCTTTCTTCCATGATACTCCTTATCTTTGTTTTCGTTGTCGTAAAGATTGGCTTCACCTACTACAAACGCCTGCCATTCGTCTACCTGGGATGGAGATGGATCACCATCAATCACATCCAAGACTTGTTTTTGCAGATCCGTACCACCATTGTTATTGGTAAATACAGCGTGTGTAGTGACGACTTGCCTGATTTCTTCTAAGCTAGCCTGTTGCGCTTTCGTAAGTTTACGTTTCTCCTTTTTAGGAGCGGTTTCTGTTTTAACAGGCGGGTTATTATCAGACTGAGGTAAGTCCTCACCAGCGTAGATGTAGTGTCCTAGTCCAAACATAGATATACATTTAACTAGGCATCTCATCTTAGTATCACTGATTGAGCGAGCTGTTGGGTTTACTATGGCTTGATTCTTGTAGTCCATTACAGGAAGCCACATCTTGCGAGTCAATTCTCCAATCCTAAGTTCACACTCAACTGAGCAAGTTCCATCAGGATAGACAAGTATGTCTTTAGTGACATATGATTGTCCATCTGGATATTCCCACTCAGAAAAGGTGTATGTAGCCATTGG
>Ga0080013_1002950_pt1 | contig 18885 bp, 25 predicted proteins | sample ETNvirenome_6_85_FD_69236 | JGI IMG/M metagenome (GOLD analysis project Ga0080013, IMG submission 69236) | Marine viral communities from the Pacific Ocean - ETNP_6_85 (SPADES assembly) (version 2) | ecosystem: Environmental > Aquatic > Marine > Oceanic | place: Pacific Ocean | collected 2013-06-19 | reverse complement strand
TGAATCTTTATGCGGGTTATTTGGCGCGCCCTAGAGGATTCGAACCTCTGACCCTCGGTTTAGAAATGCAAGGGATTCACAATACACTTCACATCGAGTAAAATACAAAAGGTCCCAAACACTTAGGGAACGATTGACTGATAATAAATTATTGTTATCTATCAATCAATGCGAAAGGACAGAAACTAGTTACTAAACTGTAGCCAAAGGCGATGAACAAAACTGTAGCCAAACAACAATTCAGGGATAGCTCGATTGAGGCTATCAAAATTCCTAACCTAGAATTTTCATACATAAACAAGGAAGGCATAACAAAGTATAGACGTCGATTGTGGATTCCGTTTGATGTAGCTAAAAAATCTGCTCTTAAAGGTCTAGCATTGTGCATACATAAATCTACTAAAAATAAATATTTTACACTCCACTATTGGTTTAACAAAAAGTCCAAGTTACTTACGATTGGTAAATTTGTTCCTGGAGTATTTGGAACTAAACAATGCGAGGAGAAACTATTCTCACTTGTAAAAGAACACACCAATGAAAAGGGAATATGGATTAAAGATCCAGCTATTACTGAGAGAGATAAGACTCGAGTTATTACAGATACACAATTCACTGATAGCAAAAAGAAAACAATCAATGAGATTATAGTTGCTTGCCTCAAAGCTAATTTGCCTAAAGGCAAACGCGCTGGAAGATTAAGAGCTATATCTGCACAAGATCTGTCTCGTTACATGATTGGTTATAACTGGCGCCATAAACATCTAGTTTTTAGAGACGATAAGGACGGCAACGGATATATAACTTTCAAACCTAACTGGCATAAACGAACGGCTCGACCTCAGGACTGGGAGGACCTATTTACAAGATATGGTCCTGGAATCGGTAACATAAACAGTACAAAATTAAACCCAATGAAAGCCAAGTCTATCTATGACTCAGCGCTAGGCAAAACAATTATCGATGACCTTAACGAAGGAATTATTAAAAGATATTTGGCTGAGAAATCTTCCTACGGTGTTAGGAAAGGAATAATCGCCAGCTTAAAAATCATTTGGTATTATGCAAAAGATAATGGCTATCTTGGCGACAAACCAGGAGAAGATCCAACAAAAGATATTAATCTTAAAAAACCTGAGGAATCTAAGAGTTTAGGCTCTATCCATAATGACGGGCAATACCAACCTGAGGAGATTGATCGCATTATATCTGCATGCAAGAATCTTTCAGAACAATATCCGTTTCAGGCTGAATCGCTTTTGTTCATGACTTATAGTGGTCAGCGTAGAGAACAAATTCTTAAATTAAAATTAAAAGATATAAAAATAATCACATACAAAGGCGAACCAAGAAAAGTTGCAGAATTCCCCGCTAGCATAACTAAAAAAGGTAAAAAAGATTATGTCATTATTACTGATGACCTTCAGTCGGTCCTTGATCAAATAGCCAAAATTAAAGAACGCCCTGGCTTTGAAAAATATAAATTTATAGACTGGTTATTCCCTTCGGTGCGGGCAGATAAGAAACGGATTCATGAACCTGGATATCAATTATCTGATTATACTAGAATTAAGGATAATAAAACGTGCTGGAATGCCGTTAAAGAATTGGCCCAAGTTGGAGGCGCGAGAAAAGTACTTAGGAAATATTATAACACTGGCGCATTTGAAGAAGTTGGAGACGAGGCAACAAAATTAACGGGTCATGATATTAAGGCAACGCTAGAAAAGCATTATTTCAAACAACAATTAAACAAAGTTATTTCAAACGCAGATAAGGTCGCGAAAGTTTTATTCAGAAAAAAAGTTAGTTGAGTTATAGAATCCATGTAATATAACTCGTTACATGGTGGCGACCAAAGGTAGAAAACCCTTAAATATTTTTATGTGCCAAATTGTTTATACGGCTATTACTATGTCCTTAGTTAAACATAAAGGCGTTTCCAAACACGGATCCGCCCGAGAAGCAATAAATCATTTTATAACAAATTCAGAAACTTTTACGGCGCTTAAAGAAGGAAAGTTACATAATGATTTTATTAAAGACACTAGGAATAATAATATGATTGAACCTGAAACAGGAGAACCATTCACGGAAAAAGATCTAAAAGAAATGGAACTAGATCGGGATCGTATCAAACTTGAAATTAGTAGAGTCGTAGATCCTAACGAAACTGGAACTAGATCGACGGGATATTCAGATCGGGCATATTATCAAATCCGTAGAATGTGTGAGGCTTATGAAAAATATTGTATTGAAACTAATCAACCTGGTCCCCTTCCATTAAATATTATAAAAGAATAAAAACGAATACATTTCCCTATTAACGAATACCTGATTGCTGGATTTTAATTTAATTCAAATTAAAAAGAATCCATGGCGACAACTAAAAATTTAAATAGCTATCCGCAAAAATATTTTCTCGAAGGAGAAGCATGTAAGCATTTTGGCATGAAGCCAAGAACTTTAAAACGCTTGCTTGATGACGGAAAAATAATTCCTGGAAGATTGAAAGTTAAAGGAACTAACTATTACGTTATTGAACCAGTCGAATTTCATGCCTGGTACTCAGCAAATATTCTAGAACCAGCTACAAACAAAAACAAATTTCACAATAGAGAACCTAAACAAAAGAATTCTTCAGGGGGGGTTTCTCCTACCTCAAAGAATAACGGAACCTCCGCTCTTAGTCTTTCAAACGGAGGCCTTTCTCGTAGAGGTAATCTGGGTGTTATGGGCGCTCAGGTTATCGATCGGAAGGAAATTTCAGCATGACACAACCACACGAATTAAATCCAATAATTATTAAACTAATAGACGCCCACGATTTCGTCGGAGTGAAAAATTATAATCGTAGTCACATCAATAATCGCACATGTTCGAATTGTGAATCGAAGGTACTACCAGCAAAATATAAAGGCCTAACTCAAAAAGAATATTTTATCTCAGGACTTTGTGAAAAGTGCCAGGTCCATTTCTTTAAGGAGGCAATATAAAATGAATAAATTATCAATCTTACAATTAGAAAATATACATAAATTAAAAGGAGACATTTTAAAGACGTCTCATAAAACGCCGCCATTCGTATCAAAACATTATTGTAAGCCGACAAAACCAACACAACCTACTCTACCTGGCTTTGAAGATTTACCTGAGGACAAAAAATGAAGAAATATCCAATGGTATTAATGGAATCTGTGCAAAGAGGAAAAGATATCTATCGCGACGCTACATCCATTGATGACATGATTGCATGCCTAGGCGATCAAATTGCTTATCTTGAAATGGTCCAAGAGCTTGGCGTGAAACTGAATCTTGATGACGGAGGCGTAGAGCAAGATTACCCAACGCTTTCAGTAGAAGTTAGAGAAGGTTCTGAAGAATTCAAAACACTAGAAAAAGATTATGGCTTTACAAAAATTAAATTTGATGAGGAAGGCGAACGATATGAATGATGAACAATTAAACGAAAATGGAAGTACACATGACAAAGAGTAAAGTAATAAAAAAGATATCAGCGTTCATTGAGGGTAGAGCGCAATCAGCAGTATTGGACCTGGATCAGCTTGAAAAATTAAGAAGTTTAGAAGGTGACGCATTTTACCTTTGGGAAGGTATTGCAAAGTTAAACGACCAACTTGGGAACACAAGTAAAAAAAACATTGAGGAAAAATTAAAAAAAAATGAATAATGAACCATATAAGGGTCTAGCTGGATTATTGGGCGTCCTATCCCCCGAACAAGAAAAAATAGAGCAAGCTAAGGCGCGTAAAGAAGTGGGTAGAAAACTTGGGGTAACCATACCTGATCCTGATGAAATAAGTGCTAGTGAGTCTATAAATGACTCCAGCGACTATCTTTTCCGTACACCTCCAGTAACTTTTACTGAAGAAGTCAGGGATCAATTTGGAAATACTCCTACGCAAAAAAGGGAAATGATCAACAAACAGATTACGAAGAAGCCTACAAACAGATTTCTTAGCAACCTTATTAATGAAGAATCCGCAAAGAAACTTTCAAAACAAGAAAAGAAAAGAATTAATTTTGAATTAAACAAGGCCTCAAACCAAAACGCGAATCCAAAGAAAGAATACAAATATCCAGTCAAAAAATATGATTCAATGGATCCAAGTACCTATCCAACTGATCCTCAACAACGTCTCGCACTTGCGCATGGTACCGCTACTGATCAGATCAACGCACATCATCAAGACAATCAAGGGAAACTACTTTCAAAAGAAGAGTCTCGAAAGACTTTGCAATATGTATCAGATAGCGCAACCAAACATGACGGCGCGAGAAAAGCGAATTGGATCTTCAATCCAGTTACGGGAGATCTCGAGGATTCAAATGATCCTGATTGGATAAAAAAATCTGAGGCAAGAATGAATCAATTTGAAGATAACCTAGTCGATCCGATAACTGGTCATGCAGAACCTAAAATTGGAACGGACGCTCATAAAGAAAAATATCCTGAGAGGTACAAAACTGGCTACGTATCAAAGTCAGAACGGATCGTGAATCAACTCAAGGGATTGAAGGAGTTTGGTAAAAATAAATTAGTAAAATGATCCCTATGACAGATATCACAAAATACCGCAACGTGTCTTTGAGACATGATACCTATTCAAAGATTGAAAAATTATCACGTACGATAACACCAGGTATCAAATTAAGCATGTCAAAAACCGTGGAGGCGCTTGTTAGCGACAGAATATCCCGTCCACACAAACAAGGTACCAATGGATCCGATTAAAGCACTTAGAAAATTTAAATACGACCAAAAGGAGATTCAGGACGCTACTAAAGAACAATTAGATAGCCTCACAAAACCTATTCCAAACAAAGAAGAATATGAGCGTGTCATGAACCTAAAAGACCTAATGCTACGCCAATTAAAACTCAATGGATTTCTCACTGAAGAAAATAAAGGATATTTTTTAATAGCCGTATATCAATCAATCATCAATGAGTACTGGGATCAAATAGATCTGCCAAAAGAAAAAAGAGCAATTTATTACGCGTCGCGAACCGATAAGGAACTCAAGAAGGATCAACTTAAGTATTACAAATCACTTCAGAAGAAAGCTAGAGATTATAAAAAGATCATGAACGATTGGTGGAAACAACGCGCCGATGAAGAGGAGTTTTTAAAATGATTCCTGAAGATTTAGCAAAAGAATTTGATAATCATTTTTATTCAGCGAAAGGATATCTAGCAAAACCTACAAATCTAAAAGGTACCAATGGAAAAGTTAAATTTAAATATGAAGCGATTGCAGAAGAAATCAACATTCAACACTGGATCAACCATTTCGAAACTGAAAATGGCTTGACCCCTTCTCCGATTTTTAAAAAGGACCAATGTTATTGGGGCGCCATAGATATTGATGTTTATGATTTAAACGACGAAGAAAAATATAATATTTGTCAGAAGTGTAAGGACCTTCATTTGGTTCCAACTAGATCTAAGAGCGGCGGATTACAATTATACGCTTTTACAACTGTTGAAACACCAACTCGCCTAATGAAAGGTAGATTAATCCATGCAAGAAATTCACTTGAACTAAATCCTAAAACTGAAATTTTTCCCAAACAACTTGAAGTCAATGGGGCAAGTTACGGCAACGGTATTACCATACCATACAGAAATTATTTTGAGGACCCAGCTAAGGCAGCCACCTATGGCTTAAGCAGTTACAATGGGAAACTCATAGCGCTTTCCCCTGAACAATTTATTCGGACAGTAGAACAAAATTCAAAAGATTTAAATTACCATAAGCAGTTTGAAATCTTAGATAAGACTGGCAGTGAAAAAAAAAATTTTGGACCTGGAGAGATTAAATATTCCAAGACTGAAATCCTTAAAAGAATCAGGGATAAGAAAGCACATCCTAGAGGCGGAACGTTCGATAACTGGATTTTAGATTATGTTTCAAAGGCCGTCGTATCTTTACAAATGGATGAAGATATTATTTTTGCGCTAGAACCGTTATGGCAATTCGCTGACAAAAATACAGATAGTCAGGGGAACGAAACTTATCAGGATCAAAAGAAATCAGAATATTTTGAGAACAAAATTACCAATGCTAGAGAACATTTTGACATAGAAGATCCTAAAATCAGTAGAGAAAAATTCTATAAGAACATTGTTTATATTAAGCAAAAAGATAAATTTTTTGACCTTAGCACTAACGAAGAATACTCGGATAACTCAATTAATTTTACCTATGCTAAATTTTTCGACAAGAGTCCTAGCCTATACTTGAAACGGAATCCTCAAAGAATTGTAGTAGAAGATTGGATTTATAGTCCAAAAGACTACAATCCTATTAACCGAATACTAAAGTTTAATAAAAAACTCTATCTAAACTCTTACTCTCCCAACGATCTAGAACCTGAAGAAGGCGATACGAGTCTATTACATGAATTACTGGATCATTATTTCCAAGGACAAGATCAATACAAGGACCACTTTTTAAATTGGTGGGCGTTTCAATTACAGAATCCTGGCGAAAAAATTCGTCATGCAATCATCCTTCATAGTACACACTTCCAAACTGGGAAAGGTTCAATTTGGCAAGCCATGAAAAAAACATTCGGTGTTCAAAATGCAAAAGAGATTGATGTTCAACAAGCGGTCGATAAAGGAAAATCGTATCTAACTAATTCACAACTTGTCATGATTGATGAAATTCAGTCCGCAGGGAAAATGGATAAAAAAGTCGAGTTGCTAAACAATTTGAAAAGAATAATAACTGAGGAGAATATCAGTAGCCGTCAATTATACATAGATTACAAAGTAGTTTATTCATGCACGAACTACATTTTATTAACTAATCATAAAAACGCATTGTCCCTTCCCCCTAGTGAGGTCCGATATTGGGTTTATATGTGTGAGAAGAAACGAAAAGAAACAGATTTTTATAAGCGCTACCATAAATGGTTAGAAAACGGAGGCGCAAAAAATATTTTATTTGAACTATTGGAAAGGGTTATACCCGAGTCATTCGAACCAAAAGGCATTGCACCTGAGACGCCGTTCACTAAAGTTATGTCAGAAAAGGGCGCGCCAGCATTATCTAAGCAAATCAAATCAATGTTTGATGAGATACAAGAACCGTTCACTGAAGATAGAGATATTATTGGTTCCACAGAACTATTTGAATTCTTAAAGAATCATAAATTACTCGGTAGATCTAGAATAAACGATGTCGTCAATGGGCTGGAATTTATTGGAGGAATACCACTTGGGCAAGTTAGGGTAGCTATACAGGAATCCAACAACGACATAAACAAAACTAAGATCATACGCCCCAGCCTATACATAATTAGGAACCAAGAAAAATATGAAGGTAAGCAAAAGCAAAAAATCGCTGAAGGCTGGGTCCCGATTCCACCTGGAGTTATAGATCCTAAGGGTCAGAAAAAGGGATTTTTTTAATATGACAAAAATATATGGATTAAAGATTTACACTAGGACCGCGCATGACCAAAAGGACGGAAAATATTTGCCAAAGATGTTAGGTGTAATTGAGGGGCCAGTTAATAAGATGATTAAGGCTTATCCTAAAGAATTTAGTTTTATGAGGCATGAAACGAAACGATCCTTAAGACCTAGCGCTAGAGGGAAAAATACATGAACAATAAATCTAGAAAAGCTAAGGGGCGTATCCTTCAAAATTTAGTAAAAGATAAAATACAAAAATTATTCCCCGTCCTTGGCAAAGATGACATACGAACCAGTTTAATGAGTGAACCAGGCGCTGATATAAAGCTGATCAGCTTGACGGCCCGAAAATTATTCCCCTATGATGTCGAATGCAAGAATCGCCAGGAATATAAAACTATCTATAATCATTATAAGCATGCACAATCACACGGGAACCTGGAACCGCTTTTGGTCCTGAAGATGAATCGAGAAAGATCGCTTGCCGTTATAGATCTAGACCACTTCATTGAACTGCTTGCACGAGCGAACTGACTAAGCAACTAAGCTGGATAACCTCTTTCAACTCAGAACAAACAAAACGTATAAGAAACAATAAAATCAAAACTACACTTACCTAGGTTCATTATTAGCTTAGACAGGCTAGTCAGCTTAGACTAGGCGCGGTTTCATTAATCTTTTTAACTTCAATCAGGCTAGACTAACGAAATCAACCGAGCGTAACAAAACCAATCAAATTTTTACTTTTAACTTCAAAAAATATAACTAAATCCGTTTTTAAATAAGTATTGGAGCCGTCCAAGAAGCGGTTTAATCCTAGTTTGTAACCTAAAGTTATCTTTAATCTGTCTAATCTACGTTACGTTTTGTTAGGGTTTATTAGGGGTGTAAATGTCTAGGCTGAACAATCACGGTTTATCACGGCTAAAGCGTCTAGGCTGAAGCATGGGTTTTAATGGGGTGGTTAGTAAAAATTCTGTCTAGGCTTAGACTTTCTTAGACTGGTTCGTCGGCCCTGATCTCGGCATATTTAGGCATGGTTAAGACTAAGCTGAACGGCGGTCCGTTAGCAAAAGTGCCTGGTGCATTCACTTCGTCATGCACACACACCTGAAATTCCTGTTGCCCGACTCTTGTCGTCCGACTCCTTAGCAAAAACCGTGGCCCCCGAACGAAAGGATTTTATCTTTTTTTGTGGGATCGTTTTGAACTTGTCTAAGCTAAATTAATGATTAGGTTAGCCAGCAATAGTAATTGTCTTGGCTCTTTGTAGCCTTTGTTGTCGCCACTTCAAAAAATTCATCGAGCCAAGATTCTAATAAAAATTATGATAGAAAAACGGATTGCATATACTCAGGAAGATAACGGAAGCAAAAATAAAAGAGTTGCTTATAAACCAAATACTGTTTCCAACGGACACGATCCATATCCTAACGTCATACCAATAGGACCGATCCCACACGAAAAACCTTGGTATGAAATTGATGGGGACGAAGTAAGAGGAGGACTAGAATCTCTTTTAGCTAGTGCCGAAGATGATTTTAATTTCTATTATGGTATTTTATCTAGATACTATTCTCCAAACGAACTCCGAGGCAAAAGTCTTAAACAACTGGATGAAATGCTTCAGCTACACATTAAAGCTGACGGTGGATTGTTCTAACGAATAAGAATTAAAACAATCTTTGCACATTGGGCCAAACTTAAGTGTCCCGTCAAAATATTCATAAGAGACATTAGTTAGAACTGCTTTTTGATTCCAGCAATTAGTACATAGATCAGTTTCGTTTTGATATTTTTTTTGCACAAAATTTTTCATATCTGTTTCAAAATCTATATTATTTTTTTTATAAAAGATTCAATAATCGGTTTCAAAACTGAGAATGTTTTTGGGTCCCCTCTATGTCTAAAGGTTGATAGTTTAGTCCAACATAATCTAAAGGTTAAACCTGGTAGAAAGGGTCGTTAGATTCATTTTAAGCCTCGTGAGGATTCAAATGAGCCTCCTTTTGACTCGGGGACTAGGAGGACGGCGGCGTAGCCGCCGTCCGACTCTCGATTCCACGTGAAACAAAATATGAACTCTCCGTTGGTTTAGGAAACTTACTAAACGACGTAAAACGATGTAAAACGAGTCCACTTGTGTACTATTAAGAATGGCTAATAAGTTAGGATTGCTCTCTATATATACAGTCATACTTGCTAATGACTTGCTAATAAGGAGATAAAAATAAATATTTGTTGAGTCTTTTGTACCACACCTAAAATTAGTGAATCTTTATGCGGGTTATTTGGCGCGCCCTAGAGGATTCGAACCTCTGACCCTCGGTTTAGAAATGCAAGGGATTCACAATACACTTCACATCGAGTAAAATACAAAAGGTCCCAAACACTAAGGGAACGATTGACTGATAATAAATTATTGTTATCTATCAATCAAGATAGTTCAGGCAGAACTAGTGAAAGGACTTGCTAATAAAGAGATATATGAAACTTGCAAATGGAATTAGATTCACTGACAAGGCGATCGCCAACGTAAGGCATGCTGATATTGTGTTTACTTATACTGACCAAAATGGCCAGGTAAAGACTAAACCATTTGTAGATATTCCATTTAAGAATTTAAAACATACTAGATTAAAAGGATTAAAGTTAAGAGTTTTTAGAAATGGAGGAATATATTTTATCCTTCAATATTGGTTCACCCGTAAATCAAAGAAGATTACATTGGGCGAATATATTCCAGGTGTATTTGGTAAAAAACAAGTTGAAGATAAACTATATAAAATTACTGAAAAACATCTAAATGAGAAAGGCCATTGGTCAAAGGACCCATTAATATCTGAACATAATAAGACTAGAGTAATTACAAAAGATCATCTTAAAGAAATTGAACGTAAAACTATCAACGAAGTAATAATAGAATTCTACAAGTCAGATTTCCCGCGCGCTACTCGACCTGGAAGATTAAGAGCGCGGTCAATGAAGGATCATACGCTTTACCTGATCGGTCATAATTGGCGTGCTAAACATATGTCATTTGTTGATGTCAAAGGATCAGCAACATTAAAACTAATCCCTAACTGGCATAAGAGAACAGCGCGCCCTGAATCAATTGATGTACTGTTCAAGAGATATGGTCCAGGAATAGGACACATTAAAAATGATTTCAATGCTAAATCTATTTACGATTCACCAATAGGTAAAACATTTATAGATGAATTAGACGCTGAAGATATTGAAGACTACCTGGCTATTAAATCTTCTTATGGAGTTAAAAAAGCAATTGTCGCCTCTATCAAAGTGCTTTGGTATTTTGCTAAATCTAAAAGATGGACCAAACGTAATAGTGAAGACCCAACTACATTACTTGTTCTTAAACGTGATGGAACTGAATCTAAATCTAAAGGATCTATCCATAATGATGGGATCTATGACCAGGATGAAATACACAGAATATTATTAGCGTGTGATCAAATAAAAGATGAGTATCCGTTCCAGGCAGAATCTTTAAAGTTTATGGTCACTTGTGGCCAGCGTAGAGAACAGATCTTAAAATTAAAAAGATCAGATGTAAGAACTGAAGACAAGATCATAGTATTCCCAGCAGAAATAACTAAAAAAGGAAAGAAGGAAGAAGTTGCTATCACACCTGAACTTGCAGATGTCCTAATTGAATTAGGCGAGCAAAGAGCAAAACAAGGTAGTCAGTATGAATTCGTTCCGTGGTTATTCCCTTCAGTAAGATGTAATAAGAAAAAATTACTAGAGCCTGGCTATCAACAGTCAGACTATACGAGGATCAAAGATAACAAACACGCCTGGAATAAAGTGAAAGAGATTGCCAATGTAGGCGGTGCGCGTAAATTATTCCGTAAGACCTGGTCAACTGAAGCTAAAGTTAAACTAGGTGCTGAAGCAATATCTGTGACGGGCCACGATCAATTAGCAACGCTAGATAAATTCTATAATAAGTCTAAACGATCCAAGATGATTGCAGACTCAACTAAAGTATCTAAATTCTTCAATTATAAGAAATTGCAAAAGCAATAGGTTCCCGATATAGTCCCTATTATGGGAAGTCGAGGTTCAAAGCCTCCAAGTCTTACTTGGAAGGATCTTGAAATATATGCAGAATCAGAAAATCTAACGCCTTTAGATGTAGGCAAGTTAATCCATAACTCTACTAAACCTGAACTTAAAACAAAGGTAGAAACATTTCTTATGCTGGGAACTATCCATAGATTATTAGAAACTGTTAAGCCTAAAAAGATTAAATCTGATAATTACAAATGGTTTATCAGACCAATGCCTGAAGGAACTACACTAACAATGGATGGTAAAAAATATAAGACTAGGCCCTGGCGAACTAATGAAACATATCTACACTTTGCTATTGCCCATCTAGAGTCGCAAAAGATTCTTTCCAATATGTATGATGACACTCGAAAGAAATATGGTTTAAAACGAACTACTACTAACATTGTTAAGACTGTCTATCGTATGTATGCAGAAGCAATGCTGGACCCATATAAGCGCAAAATCATTAAGCAATGGTCCATACCCATAGATGATTGGACAGAATATCAAAAATAAATTGTCCCGAAACCTTTCGGGAACCTTCCATATATAGGATTTAAAATTAAAAACCTCTATATAGTTTTAGATGGAAAGCACAGGTTTAAAATATAACTATCCTCAAACTTATTTTTTAGAAGGCGAAGCGTGTAAGCATTTCGGCCTAAAGTTTAGAACCTATCGTAGATGGATTGACGGAGGTGAAACTATTCCTGGACGATTGAAGGTTAAAGGATCGAATTATTATGTAATTGATCCCGTGCCTTTCCATAAATTTTTAATCAACCATAAATTAACGGAAGGCAAATATGAACCAACACAAACTATTAACAAACAAACAGCTAGAGCGACTAAAGGAATTGGGATTTACCAAGAAGGAACTGGAATCTCTAGCCACTATTAAAACAAAGAACTTTTATTTGAGGAATACCAATGATGGTGAAGTATTACGACTACACGAAAATGGGAAAATAGCAGATGAGTGATGATATAAGTAAAGGATTGGGTGGACTACTTGGTGTTGTTTCACCTAGAGAAGACAAAGCTGAACAAGACAAAGCGCGTAGAGAGGTCGCTAGACGTTTAGGGGTATCACATATACCTGACCCTAATGAAATAGTGCCTGGTGAGTCTAAAAAGGACTCTTATGACGTTGTTTATACGGCCCCATCCTTAACATTTCCTAAAAAAGAAAAAGAACCTGATGAATTTTCTAATGAGTACATCAAAAAGGATATTATGAAAAAAGAACGACAGAACCGCAAAGCTGGATTACCTGATCACTATGGGATGTCAGATAACGATATTCTAACACGTGAGATTATGAGGGATGAAGCAAAAGAGAATTTAAAAGCAATGGGCGTAAAGGTTTCAGATGAACCTGATATTAATTATCCAGTTAAACCTGGCTCTAGACAGATTGCTAAAAAGATTAAGAAGACTGGACTAGCCAACAACTGGTCCGTAGATAAATCAGCTTTAGACAAAAAGAAATTTAAGTATGAAAGCTGGGCCAATTCAAAAGTAGAACGACTAAATAAGAATTATAAGTACCCAGTTAAAAAATATGATCAGTATGACAAGAGTACATATCCTTCTGATCCTAACCAAAGAATTGCTTTAGCTCACGGCACAGCACAAGACGAAATACAAAAGCACCACGTTGATAGACAAGGTAAGAAGTTAAAGGTAGAGGATTCTAGAAAGACCCTACAATATATTTCAGATACCAGCACCAAGTATGATGGTCGAAGGAAGGCTAAATGGTTATTCAACCCTATAACGGGTGATCTAGAAGATACTAATGATCCACAATGGGTAGAAAAATCAGAAGCAAGGATGAACCAATACCACGACAAGATTGTAGATCCTGAAACTGGAAGACCTGAACCTAAACCAGGAACAGACGCACACAAAGAGAAATATCCTGAACGTTATAAGACGGGATATGTATCAAAGTCTGATCGAATAGTTTCACAATTAAAAGACCTAAAGGAGTATGGCAAGAACCCGCTAATTAAAAAATGATGACAGACACAAATCGATATCGCAACGTATCACTTAAACACGATACCTATTCAAAGATTCAAAGACTATCAAGACAGCTAATACCACAAGTCAATCTATCAGTAGCAAAGACAATAGAAGTAATAATTAATAAACAACTAGACAATGGGAAGGACCATAGCAATGGCAAGTTCAAAATATAGAAAGCTATATATCCAATCCCTGGAAGAAAGGATTATGGAAAATAAAGTTTATCAAGATACTCTAGAGTGGCATTACAAAAAAAGAGTCGAAGCTAATGATGACTTATTACATTTTAGATCTTTAGCAATGGGCAGACTTCAACTGTTAGAGAAGATTGCTGATTACTTTGAAGAAATTGAACCTGAAAATAATCTAAACAAATATTTAAGACCATACAGAACGTCTAACGATCCACGAAAGAGGTTTAACTAATGACCAAGGTTTATGGATTAAAAATCTACACCAGGACTACACACGCTAGGAAAAACGGAGTTTATGATCCTAAAATGCTGGGGGTTATAGAAGGCCCAGTAGGTAAGATGATTAGGGCCTATCCTAAAGAATTTGGCTTTATCAGGCACCAAACAACACGATCTATAAGACCTAGTAAGGCGGGGAAGAATTAATATGTACAATACCCCTGAAGAAGCAGTCAAAGATTTTAAATTTTATTTCCACGCGATCAAAGGATATAAGGCCGTTCCATCAAAGAGTGTTGATCCTGATACTGGCAAACTCAAATATAATTATTTTGCTATAAGCGATAACCTGGTCGAACAAGATTACCTGGACCATCTAAAAAAAGAAAATGGATTAACACCATCACCTATATTCGATACGGACCAATGTTGCTGGGGTGCAATAGACGTAGATGTTTATAACTGGGATGATGACAAAAGGTTTGGATTATTACAGACAGCTATCAAACTAGGTTTGGTTCCAGCTAACAGTAAGAGTGGTGGCATACATTTATGGTGCTTTATGAAAGAAGATGTGCCAGCAAAATGGATGAGGAACTACTTATGCTGGATCAGGGATGAGTTAGATCTCGATCCTAAAACAGAAATATTTCCAAAACAATTAGAAGTTAAAACTGACGAGAACGGCAAAGAAAAATATGGAAATGGTATTACTATTCCCTATCGTGCCTTCTTTCTAGATCCTGACGCCTCACCTTGCGGATTACAAATCCTTAAAGACAAGATAATTAAATTACTTCCCTTCCAATTTATTAAAGTTGTTCAATCAAGATTAAAACATAAGTACGAACTGGAAAAATACGAAGACTATGTGACGGAGGGTGATAAGGATGGTGAAGATCCAAAGAAATTTTGGCAAGACAACGATTTAGATATAACACGTAAAGGAATCATAAAAGCTATCAAAGAGAAGCAAGAACATCCTAACGGAGGCACATTTGATAATTGGATTACCTTATATGTTGCCAAAGCTGTATCGGATATGGAGTCTGATGATGATATCCTCTACCAACTAGATACTGTTGCCAGCTATTCAGACAAAGCGTCTAAACCATATTATTTTGAGAATAAGATTAAGAATTGTAGAAAGACTTTTGGCATAGAGGATCCTGATATCATTAAGCAAAAGATTATAGATAATGTTGTTTATATTAAACAGAAGGATAAGTATTTTGACATAACAACCAATGATGAATACAAAAAAGAGGCCATCGACTTTACTTACGCAAGATACTTTAAAAAGCAAAGTTGCACCCAATTCATTAAGAAAGATCCTAACAGACAAGTCGTAGAAGACTGGATCTATGACCCTAAACAATATGAGAAGGGTAAGAAGATTATAGATGTTAAAGGTAAAAAATATCTAAATGCGTATGAACCTAATGACCTTGAACCTGAACAAGGTGATACCAAACTATTACATAAGCTACTGGACCATTACTTTAATGGCCAGGACAAGTATAAGAATCAATTCCTAGACTGGTGGGCCTTTCAAATACAGAAACCAGGTGAGAAGATCAGATATGCAATGATACTACACTCAACCTTCTTCCAAGTAGGTAAAGGAAGTATATGGCGTGCAATGAAGCTGACTATGGGTTCACATAACGCTAAAGAGATTGATGTAGGCCAGGCAATAGATAAATCAAAAGGCTACCTAACGAATTCCCAATTAGTATTGATTGATGAAATGCAAAGTGCTGGTGACTTTAATGAGAAGATGAAATTACTAAACCATCTTAAACGTATTATTACTGAAGACAGCATATCCAGTAGAGCATTGTTTATTGATTATAAGATTGTTCAGTCTTGTACTAATTATATTTTATTTACTAATCACAAAGACGCTCTATCACTACCTCCCAATGAAGTTAGATACTGGGTGTTTATGTCTGATCGTGAACGTATGCCTGACAGCTTCTATAAGGAATATCATAAGTGGTTAGATGATGGGGGCGCAAAAGCTATCTTATTTGAATTGAAGAATAGAAAAATAGCTGAAGACTTTAATCCTAAAGGCATTGCACCTTTCACCCCTTTCAATAAAGAAATGTCTAGTGCTGGCGCACATCCATTAAGTAAAACTTTAAAAGCATTATTTGATGAACAACAACGACCATTTGAAGAAGAAATTGAGATTGTATCTTCTATGCAAGTCTTTGAATACCTGAAGGCCCATAGATTACTAGGTAGATCAAGAATAAATGATGTTAAGACGGCTCTAGAGTTTATAGGTGGACGATATATAGGCCAGGTAAGAGTTAAACAAAGAATTGATAACCAGGACAAAATAATCAAACCAACTTTATACATTATACGAAACCATCCAAATTATGATGGTAAGCAAGGCCAAGAGATTGCGGATCATTATAAACCCTTCCCTTATTCTTGGATCGATGGTGATTAATGAATAATAAATCACGTAAAGCTAAAGGAAGGCTACTACAAAACCTGGTGAGGGATAAGATACAGCGACTATTTCCCAGTTTAGGTAAGGATGATATTAGAACCAGCTTGATGTCGGAAAATGGTGCGGATGTAAAACTGATTAGCCTAATGGCCAGGAAGCTAATGCCTTATGACATTGAAACAAAGAATCGTGAGGAATATAAAACTATCTATAAACATTTCGCTCACGCTAAAAGGCACGGAAACCTCGAACCATTGCTAGTGATTAAGATGAATAGGAAAGAACCTCTTGCTGTAATTGACCTCGATCATTTCATTGAATTGCTGTCGCGCGCCAACTAATGACTACGCTGACTAATCTATTTCCATCTAAACCTAGATCATAAAAAAACCATAGAAAAACTAAATAACACACAATAGATTTCAAAGAGCCTAGGCAGACTAGACAGTTTAGGCAAGGCGCATAAAATAATATTTTTTTGGATAGTGTTAGCCTAGTAAGGCTAGTCAGCAACCGAGCCAATTAAAGGTAATAGATTTTTTCAAGTTATGACGAATTACTTACGCTTTATGCCTTTGAAAAAGTATTGAAGGGCTTCAAGGGACGGCCAAAAGTTACGTTTTGTTATCTTATGTTGTCTTCGATTTGTCTAACCTAAAGAGTATTCAAAACTAGTCTTTATTAGGGGTGGTTAGTAAAAAATTTGTCTAACCTGGAATACTGGCATATGTCGGCGTGGTTGGGCGCGTTTTTGTCTAACCTGATTGGCCCTGATTAAAGGTGCCTGATCCAAGTTAGGCTTACGCCCATATGATCTTGCACCACTAGACTTTTTTAGACTAGTTAGGTGCCTGGACTGTCTAACCTGGTCCCAGTTAAATGAATTTGTGGGATTAACTATTCATTGTTCACGCGCCACTATGCACCTATATTGAATCAGTTGCACATTTTTTTCTCCTAGGATCAGATCTTATTTTGAATCTGACTTTCCATCCGTTTCCAAATACTGGTTCTAGGACGTGCTTCAATTATTATGGCTTATGTAGAAAAAAAAATAACTTATGAAGATGATGATGGGAATATTAAAAGATTTTCTTATAAACCTAATACTGTTTCAAACGGACACGACCCTTACCCAAACGTAATACCAATAGGACCAATACCACACGAGAAACCCTGGTGGTCTAATGAAGAAGACGAAGCGCGACAAGGATTAGGATCTCTACTTGCTAGTTCCCAGATCCCTTCCGCCAGTTATAAAGATCAGTTTGATACTTATTACAGTATCTTGTCTAGATACTACACGCCTTCAGAATTGATGGGTAAAAGTTTATTGGAACTTGATAAAATGCTTCAACTACATATTAAAGCCGATGGTAGCTTGTTCTAACCTATAAGAGTTATAACAGTCTTTACAGATTGGCCCGTTGTTAAAGTTTCCTTCACCTATTTCCATAGTAATATAAGTTTTTATTTCTTTTGAATCACCGCAGTTGATACATCTATCTACAATAGTTTCTTGAACCTTGTTTAATGTCGAGTGTGGCCTATACCATCCCATTTGATTTCCAATATAAATTTTTTTTTTTACTTTCTAAATGAAAATAAATTATTTTTTTCCTAAAGGGAATCATAAAAGGATCCTAAAACTCAAAATGATTTTGGGTCCCTTGACTGTCTAAATCAAACACTTTACTCGAAACTATTAGGATCCCTTTTTAAAAAGGGGGATCGACCTTCCTAAAAGATTCAAATTTCAAAAAGCAATTGGAACCTTCTTTGAAGGGACCAACAGCGAGATCGCGTTCTTGCGATCGAGCTGTATATGTTTTCACGTAAAACAAACAATGAACTTTCTAACGTTGTTCACAACAGATCAAATGGCGTAAAAGGATGGATTTGGTATCAACTTGTGTGGAAGTTGTATTGGCGTATTAGTTAGATTACTCTTTATATATCGAGTCCAAACTGGACAATGACTGGACAATGAGGCGATAAAAATAAATATTTTTTGAGTCTTTTTTGCAACACCTCAAATGAGGATTCTATATCAACGTTTTTTTGGCGCGCCCTGGAGGATTCGAACCTCCGACCCTCGGTTTAGAAATGCGTGGGATTCACATTACACTTAAAATCGAATACCATACGAATTGTCCCAAACCTTTAGGACACGATTGATTAATAATAAATTATTGTTAGATATCAATCAAGTTAGTCCTGGTGGAACTAGTGACGAAACTAGAACGAAAGTATGATGAATAAACTAGAACGGATTAAATTTACGGATCACAGCATAGATAAGATCAAGTTTGATGATCTTGAATTTTCTTACATTAAGGATGGCCAAACTAAAGGCCGTGATCGATTATGGATCTCTTTTGAGGTAGGGAAAAAGTCTAGTTTGAAAGGTCTAAAGTTGTGTATTCATAGATCTACTA
>Ga0080013_1002947_pt1 | contig 18910 bp, 5 predicted proteins | sample ETNvirenome_6_85_FD_69236 | JGI IMG/M metagenome (GOLD analysis project Ga0080013, IMG submission 69236) | Marine viral communities from the Pacific Ocean - ETNP_6_85 (SPADES assembly) (version 2) | ecosystem: Environmental > Aquatic > Marine > Oceanic | place: Pacific Ocean | collected 2013-06-19 | reverse complement strand
GATAATCAATCTGATAATTGCCCGCAACTTGAGAACCAGTTCCCCATTTAATATTAGCGATATTTAATGGACGCTTGGCATAAGCATCGCGAATCATGGTTGCGCGAGGCTGAACCATAGTGCGCGGAGCGAAGGACATCACCTGACAATTGCCCAAAGGAACATCTTCTTCAATGGAAAGATCTTCCGTTGGAGTGCCATCGTACCCACCGACTACATCATAAATTACGCCATAGGGGGCAGTTGGGTTTATAATATCTCCAGGAGCATCGCCCATTCGCCACCAAGAAACTATATTTGCAGAGCCCCCCAAACTGACTAGGCATCCATTATTATATATTGCCGCGCACCTTTCAGCACTTAAGCCTTCACTAAAAAAAGAAACTTCATCAATATTCCCATTAAAAGTATATGTCGTAGGAGCAACAACCCCCTCGGAGCTGCCAATTACGACGCCTTTCTCACCAGTTTCGACTCGACCGCGACGGTACATCCGATTAATGGGCGCAATATTATAAGTCGTCGTGGTAATTCTTTCTTTTCCACCATCTATATCGATAAACAATTCCTGATCATCGTAATTCCAACCTGCCATAACAAAATGCCATTTGCCGTCATTATATGCATCAGTTGTTATTACTGATTCGTTTACGCTACTACCCGCTGGCGGGAAGTAAAAAAGCATCTGAAGTTTTACCCTTCCGTCAGAATATATGGAGCAGAGAAAGTCTCTGTAGTTGGAATCGACGGTTCCATCGCTCCAACGCCCGAAAATCTGCGCCGAATCAGAAGATTCACTCGTTTTGAACCAAGCACCCATACTCATCGCGACATTGCCTCCGAATACAGACGATTCAGAACCATCATCACCAGTTATATCAAGAAATCTGTCTTCATATGCAGACCCAGGAAAAGCAATACTTTTTTCGTTGGCAAACCGTGGAAAAGCCACATTCCACGCCTCTGGCCTAGTAAGCGTTGTGTCAATAGAAGATGTATTAATGTTTACGTGACGATGTTGTCTTCCGCCTACATGAGCATTCGTAAATGGGCTTTGAACGGGAATCCCCTTATCATCTCCATAAATATCATCATGATAATTGTTGATTTCTGTTTTAGCTCTAAAATTTGTAGCAATTTCAGAAATATAACCACCCGTCACCGAAGAACTAAATAAACTAAATGGAGCGAATATTTCGCTTTTTCCGCTTAAATATCCATCGGGGTCGGTTGTGTTAATAACTTTAGCCTCTAACTTAAATTTAGAGTTAGGAATAATAATGTCATCACATGCTTTTTTAGCAGGAATGCTTAATGCGCTAATCACTAGCTGTTCACTAGAATCAAATTTTAACGCTTCATGTGTATATTCAACTGTTTTTGCTCTTGGAAAATTTGATCCGCCATGAATTTCTGGTGATTCATCAACGGTTAATTTATAAGTTTTTGTAAAATTTCTTAAAGCATATGCTTGCCCCGTATAAGTTGTGGTTATATCAGTTGAATTTCTAGAAACTGCAAGTGTTGGACCACTGCCGGTTCTAAAATCATTAGCTTGTCTAATAATATCTCGTTGATCATCGATAGTTGAATCACCAGAAGTAATATTAGGATTATCTCTATTTGCTCGATCAAACCACCATTCGCAATTTGAAGCAGTAGCTGTTGTTGGCATCGGCGCGATTCCGCGTTTTCCCGAATAAAGCAATTCATTAATACCACGCAGTCCAGCTTCGGGATCGGAAGCGTTCATTTCCAAACTTGGAAATTTTGTCCAATATTTATTTCTTTCCAGAACATGACTCTCAACAACATTCCGAAGTTTTTGAGAAAAACCCGAAGATGCGGGGGCTAATTGCATTAGCATTGTTCCCAAACTTGAATCAATCCATTTAAAATATTCAACAAACTTTTCAAAATCAGGAGTATTCTCAACTCTCTCAAAATAAAGAGAGCGCAATTTTTCCATATCTTTATAATTTTGTCGATACCTGTTAACTGGCTCTCCGATTAAGTTATTAAATGCGATGATGGTCGCAAAATAATTAAGCATTTGTTCAGATACAATTCCATACATGCTCTTTTCAAATGCAAAATAATAATCTATTGGTCTAGAATCTCTTGAAAATATCTGTCGAGTGGTATCGTCAATAATTGAAACCATATCATTACTGTTAAGGGTTTCTGGTGGCTGCTGTTTAACACTGTGAACGTATCTTCTATCAATTGAGCCTGTATCTGAGGCTTCAAAGTCATAACCCAATCCAGTATGTTGATATTGAGTTATCGGACCAAGCCAACCCCAGCGGCTTGTCAGTGCTGTTGAGCCTGATGAAAAGTCAGGAACAGAAAATTGTCCACTAGCATTTGAGCTTGTGACTGTATCGAAATTCCAATCCATCGCTAAAGTTTCCATTTGTGGAATTTGTACGATATTGTCTCCCAAAGATTTACTCAATTGAGAAATATATGCACTTTTATAAGGACGCTCAGAACCAAAATTTTCTGCATCTTTTGCATGAGCCTTAATTGTTTCACTCTTTAGATAATCCAACCAAACCCTAAGTGATGAAATTTTTGAATCTGCTTTCTGCAATACAGCCCCAGTAAAGTCTTGTCGGTGAGAACCCAAAAAGAATCGTTTGTTGGCTGTTAAAAATGCTCCAGCATTGGCAGAAGAAATAGATGCAGACGTTTCAAAACTATTAACAAGAATGTCTAAGACATAATTATATCCACTAAATTCTATATCGTAATTTCCAATTGCACTTCCAGTTACACTAGGAGCTAAAGGATATTTTGATGGTTTTATTTTAACAGCAAAATTCCACTTTGAGTCGGAATAAACGTCCTTGAACAAGCTGCTTGTAAGTAAGGGAAAATAGCCCCCAGCAGTTCCAGTCAATTGAAAATAGGCTTCAGTTGAATAGATACTTGGGCGCACTGATTGAACTTGAAAATTGCCAACGTCTGATGTTGCCCAAGCGCCAGCTGTACCTGATGTGTGACAACCATATAATGAAGCTACGGTGAAATCGTTCTCAACATAATAAACACTATCGAAATTTAATTTATTTGGAAATATTACTTCAGCTTCATATGTATTCCCTCTGAATAACACTTCCGAACTTGAACTAATAAACTCGCGACTATTAGAATTTGTGCTTGAGGTCTGTTGAAAGACGGTGGAACTAAATCGAGTGCTCTTGTTAAAATCCGCATATCTTTTTTTAACAATTCGGTTATCGCCGTTATTTCTCAACTCATATTCAACATCATTTCCATAAAGACTTAGCTTAACAAGTTCTTCATCGATTCCGTAACATCTAATAAGATTTCTAAAAGACTTCTCTGAGCCCTTTGACTTGAAAATGTAAGTAAGATTATTGTACATATTTTGGTAAATAATGTTTTTCGTTTCATTTAACTTTTTAGCATAAGTGCGATGATCATCTCTTGATGCCAAAAATTCTAAAGCATTTGCATTCTCGAATACTTCGGAGGAAACTAATCCAAGATTATTGACCAAGCGATTTGCAAATGGATAGGGTTTATTACTTCCGCTTGGATATTTAACATTTTTAATTTTAGGAAGTGCTTCAATCTGTAATTGAAGTGTATCGAAATAACTTCCCATTATTTGTGTAAGATTCTTTAGTGTATCTCTACCTCGGTCTTCATCTTCTTCGACAATCCATGCTGGAAAAGAGTGATAAATACTAGCATTATTTTGTTGATCATGCATAAGACCTTCCGCTGTTTTTGTAGTTAATAAGCTTGAAACTGATGGATTAGACGTATAAATAATCGGATCTTTAAACTCAGATTTAGCAGCGTTTGAAAGAACCATCGCAGAGCCAGTGAATCTTGACCCCACCGAATAGCCGGTCCACGATCCATTTGTAGTACGTCCAGAATAATCTAAAATAACAGAATCTTGAGAGTCAGTTGATGCTGAATTCATGATTCCTTCATTAAACTTATAATAAACACCTAAATCAAGAGGATTTTCATAACTATATTTGGTTGAAGCTGTGGCAGCATTTGTAAAATCAGTATTTGTTCCACCACCGACTGGAACAAACCAATATTTTGCAATCTTGTCGGATGGGCGGATTCTCCTCCAATACCTAAAATCATCCAAAGAAGCAGATAATTTTGCTGCACCTTTCTCACCATAAGTTCCTGAAACACTTGTCATAAGCGATCCAATTGTAGATACCATCGCGCCTGTTACTGAGTTTATGCTTGAACCAGTTATTAAAGAGTGTTCTAGTTTACCATTACGATAAAGGCGACCGAGCATATTGCTTCCGGTATTCTGAAAAGAAAGCGCAAAATGATTCCATGAACCTGTGAATGGGGTACTAGAGCTTAAAGCAACGGTTGTACTATGTGGTCCTGTGGTGTCACTATGATAAGAAAAGCCAGCTGAACCAGAACGAAGCTCTATATTAAAGATGGGTTCTAAGACATCAGCGGTCGCGCCACCAGTAAGTTCAACACGAAAACGACCATAATCAGAATTTCCAAATGTTCCGCTATTCCAAAGATCAAAAACCACTTCTTTCGAAGATTCATTGGCACTACTATAGTCTTCTTTGTTTAGCCAAAACTCAAGAGTAAGTCCGTTATCTCCATCAATTTCAAGATTGTATTTTCCAAGACTAGAAGTGTTATAACGATTGTATTCACCCCAATAGTTTCTAAGATCTCCAGAGCCGGTCGAGGGGTGGGGAGAACCTTGCAAATAAATATATTCTTGTTCATTTGTGGCAAAAGTATCATACCCGCCGACATCTGTGACAGCAGTTCCGTAAGTCTTTCCAAGTAAAATATATCCATTTGTTCGTGGATACTCGTTCTCAAATATGTGTAAATCAAGATAAGAGGCAGAAAGATTCCAATTTATTTTTTCTTTTAAAGAACCGTCATAAGGATATTCGTTTGCGATGTAACCTATGGAATCAGAATAATATTTTTCTGCGGAGCCGTATCGAGCAAAATTAGAAGCCGAGGCAAAATCAATATATGGAACAAATCTGTTTTTTTCCTCAAGATTACTCTCAACATAATCCCCAGATTCAACAGTGTCGCCAACTTTTTTTAAAGTTGTGTTAGCTAATACACCCCCGCTTCTATTTTTGTCAAAAAGATTTTTAATGTTAGCCATACTGCTTTACTACTTTTTTACGCGAAATATAAAAGATTCTGGTTGTTCTTCATAGGCTCCATTATTATAGTAAAGAAACTTAATTCCATAAGAATAGCCCGGTTCCAACAAACGCATATCTAAATCAAAATAACTTCCCGTTTGATCATATGAAATTTGAGTGTGTTTTTCACTTCCTGTTCCATATGCAACAACGGTTTCATTATCAATTTCACGATAAACCTTCCAATAAGCATCCTGTATAAAACTATTTTCAATTTCCTTAGACGCTACTGTGTAAATAGTTGGACTCCAATCTTTTAATCGTGTGAAGAGTCGAAGTCTAGCAATATCAGTGTTAGAAAATTCTGATACAAGATTTGTGATTGTTGTAACATAACGAGGTATAGAAAAAACATTTGAAGATTCAAACTCTTTAGGTCTATAAGAGCCAGTGTGATAAGATATACTCCCGCTGTACCATCGATCATATACTACGCTGGCAGTTGTTGATAATGCAAATGATGCGCTATATATTCCTGTTTCAACCCAACCGCCCGTGACTGGTTGTTGAGGAGTTGTAGTTAATTGCTCTCCTCCCGAAGCTGAAGTGTGAATGGTTACAAAAATAGGATCAGTTCCAACGTTAGCTAAATTTGTTGGCTGACCTCTTACATAATTATACAAATAAAGAGTGTTTAAATTATTTGCTGCATTCAAATTTGAACTAGAAACATAAAAATTCCCTCTATTATCTTTTCTTGAATTATCCCATCTTGCTTCAATTATTGGACGCTTGAAGAAATACTCACTCTCCCTGGCTGAAAATCTTTTAGTATAATAAGAGCGACTACCGCTAGCCTGACTAGAGGTTAGCATTATTCCAACTCCATAATTCGAATAATTTCCAGCTATCCATTGTTCTACAAGACCTGTAACATTAACTTCTAAATCTTCTGTTCCTTCTGTAAAATACTGAGTATAATTAAACTCATCATATGCAGTTGAACCAGCACCCATCCAAGATGCGCTTAAATAACTTCCTCCTGATGCCGTAACACCAGGAACGTTATCTATATCTATCCACGGAGTATGAGCGCCCGCGTTCACCCAGTTAGAGCCTGTTCCATCATAAGTCTCATCACTATAGCTTTCCATATCTAAACCATAGCCTTCTTGCCATGATTGAGAAACCGGAGAAATTACTAAAGTAAAATCGCGTGGCAATGTTTGATCAGTCGCCACATTAAAAACTCTTAAATAAAACTCAACACTTCCGCTTGCTGGTATTTTACCGTCAACCCTATCACCTTGTATGGTATATAAACTATCTTGGGTTGTAGTATCCGATGTTAAAACTGGGAACTGAACAAGAGTTCGAGTTTGCTCATTTGAGGAAGAGTTTGCTTGGGCATAAATGGAAAAAACTTCCAAAGAATCGGACAAGCCCATATTACTTCCAGTTCCCCGAGAGATTAAGTCAGACTGATATGCATTGGTAATAGTATTGTCTTTGGTGGCTGTGTATCTTCTAATTGCCATTATCTAACGCTCCCTTTAATATCTTGAGTAGGATATTTTATTTCAAGAACTGCATTATCAGGAACAACAATATACCTGTCATCTTCTGACATATTGTCATCTACATTAAACAAGACTTCATTTGCATAGCCCAATCCGGTTTTTTGCACAACTTTAACCCGTGTTACGTCAACAATCCCAGGCATTCTATTTATATGACTAAAAATATCTCCAATATAGAATGGCTCTCCAATTTCAAATTTTCTATCATAATAGTCAGAAAGGCTTGCAACTGCTTGATTTAACACTTCATAAGGATTGGATTCTACGGTAGAAACAGCATCAAATTCGATTCCAATATTGATTATTTTGCCATCAAGAATATCAACAGTATCATTTAACATTCGTCCTTGGTTAATCCATTCTTTAAGATTATTTTTGATAGTTGAGTTTGCAGTTGCAAAATTACCAATAGAGTCTTCCGATAAAACATAAATATTTAAATTTCTTTTTAGAGAGCCGGGGTCTTTTATTACATTAACCCTTTTTATGGCTCCGTATTTCGGTGGCATTGAGTAACACATTGATTTATAATCTAAAGCTGTAACTGCTCTGTTTTGCGTGGCAAAAACATTATAAATTCTTTCTTTAAGCTCATCAATAGTAGGGTATGTTACATCACCCATAATAGGTTCATCGTTTGTGACTTCCAGTGAATTTACCACATTAGATAGTTTTATATTATCCAAAGAGGTTATATTTTCAAAATCAAATCGTGGCTCGACGCTGTTTATAAGTCCATTTGATGCAACATTAACAAAAGACGTTGTATTTGCTAAATATGTTACAGTCAAAGTCGTATTACTCGGCGCAACGCCAAATTTATCAGTGCTTATTAGATTAGAGGGGTCAAAAGACACATCAGAAACATAATCTTTTGCGTGAACTTTTAAAATAACCTTGCTTGGATCAACTAAAGGGTCGGTAGTCACATCCTTTTCAGATCCAAAGCCAAATTGTAAAACGGTAGTGTCACCTAATAATTCTGATGTAAATCTTCGGGGAACTGCGAAGGGTCTAAAAGCTGATGGATTTTTCGCTCTATTGTTATTATTATTAATTGCGGTTTTATAAATAACATCCTGTGATAAGTAATCCACCTCATAATATTCATTGCCCAAAGCATCTGTGACTGATATAACTTCACTGATGTTGGAACCATTTAATTCAACACGAAGAAATTTCTGAAAATCACCAACTGTAATCTTTTCTTCATAAGATTGTCCAGATATTACTTGACCAGCCATCTTAATAGCATATGAAGTTATATTTCCGTTATCAGAATTTACAGTCGCAACAACTGTTTCGTTGTCTGGATTAGCAAAATTTATATCCTCGTTCAGAGTAAATGCAACACCATCATCAGAAGAAAGTATGCTTCCCTTTTTCAATATTGGAATATAATCGGTATCTGGTTGATCTCCGCGAGAATTTGCTGGGACAATTATAAAAAAAGTGGCTAATCCTGAAGAAATGGGTGCTCCTTTAAAATGAAACCCCATCTGCCTCCCCATTCTTAAAACATTGTTGTATTCAATTGAGGTATCTAAAAACGATTCATTAACATTATAATCTAAATAAAATGATAAAATATCTCCAACATAAGCAACCGTATCCAACATCATCGAGCCAAATCCGGCTTCACTAAAATCTTTATAAGTATTTGAATAATATCTCTTAGCGTATTCTACTAAATCTTGCTTAATAGTGTTAAAATCGCGAGATGTATATTTGATGGCTGGATATTGTTTCTTCATGATTTATTAGTTCCTCTTTAGCAAATAATTAGTTAATCACTCCACTAATATCTATAGCATCATTTAATTCCAATGGAATAATTCTATATTCTACTCTTACATACATCGTATTATCTGGCAAAGAAGGATCTCCAGCGGAAGAATTAAAAATTATGTCTTTTATTTCCATATACGGTAGATATTTACTAACCTGAGTTCTGATTGCTTCTGCAACAGAATCATATACCAATGGACTGTCATTTTCAAAAAGAAATCTTTTTAATCCCACTCCAAAATCGGGGTTCATCATTCTTTCACCGGGCACGGTGAGCAATAAATTCTTAAAATTTTGTTTTACCAGGGAAACATAATCTCCAATAAGAGCATATCCTGTTATTAAATTTCTGCTTAATGGTAATCTAGGTGTTAAAAACGGCATTTGATATTCCTCTACTAATAATTAGAACTTTCTATCATTATTCCTTAATAACTTGACCCACCATTGTTACCATTATTGTTTGTATCATCGCCGTTGGTTGATCCTTGTGGAGCATTTAACATTTTTTGCTCCCCAACTTCACTTGCTAAACCAAGTTCTAATTCGTAATCAATTTCACACGGCTCATCAATTATCTCATCTTCAAGATTATCTTTATTTTTTTGCATGTTGCTTATCCAATCATCAATATCAGCATCAAGCCAATTGATATGACTGTCATCCAAAACCCAATATGCAATTCCATGAGGTAATGTAATTGGTGGTCCCATTAACCAAGGGGCAAAAATTGTAGCTGGAAGAAGTGCTAAACCGATCATCCAGGTTTCAGGTTCGTAAATAAACGTTTCATCGACAGGATTAAACCAATCATTTGGTGGTTTTTGAGTCGATTCGGGAGAATGAATTCCAAATCCACAACCCTCCCTTTCAAGACTCATTCCCGCTAATCGCTCTCCTGCCGCCCATGCAGATGCACCAGCGTCTTGCATTGCATTTGCTTGACGTTGAGCAGTTGCAATTATTGAGTTTAGCATTTTAATGGATTTTTGTATATTTTTAGATATGGCAATATTGATATCTGATTGCTCCATAAACGCTTTAAATATTTTCAACGGGAACTTGAGAATCATTCCGAGAAGTGCTGCCCAAGGTACATCAATACCATTCAAAAGAGCATCCATCAATTCCTTATTTCCAGTCTGACACGCATTTGCCCATTGACCGCTTCTCAAAGAATTTAAGAAAATATACATCAAGTTTTCTTTCGTTGGTGCAAAAAGATTATTAATATCTGGTAAAGAAGATAAATATGTAGCAGAATAAAGATTTGTTAGTGATAACATTCTATCCATTGAAAAGGCATATTTAAACAAGAATGCGTATTCGTCCGTTTGCTCAAGCTGTTTTTGAAGTGCATTTTGTGGGCTTGAAAGAGGTATTTTATTACCAGAACTATTTAGCTTCGATTCTCCAAAGATATGTCTAAAATAACCAATTGGAAGTTGTTGTTCGTCGGAAGGGATTGCCCGTGGCCCACCGCAAGCTGCCATTACTGATTCAACAGAATCATTATCTGGGAAACCATTAGCTGGGAACAAATCACTTATCTTTGTGAACATATCAATTGGAACCTCAACAGCAGTAAGAGGAGTTAAATAAATGTTTCGAGTACGATCAATTGGTGGACCCTGCGAAAAACCAATAGCAGATGTAGTGCCTTTTGTAAAAGATTTTTCTATCATATGAAAAGTTTTTTCTTTATTCTTATCTTCTATAGCATTATTATCTGATGTTTTTGCAAAATCCTCTGTAACATCGACAGCAGTATGAGCAATTTTCCAATCTCCCGGTTTTGATAAATAAGATACTCTTAATCCGAAATGCAAGCTCTTGAAAAAATCTCGAAGTTGATGTTCATCAGGAAGAATAGTACCGTCTGCACCAGGAGAAACAGTCTCGCGGAAATCCTCTTGTCTATTAGGCAATCCATCTCCGCAATCTTCTTCTAAAGCTGATTGTTGATCAGTGGTTGGTAATGGAATTTTTGGATTAGCGAGTGGAGCAATCTGTTCGTCAAATGCTTTTCGCATATATTCATCCCACAGATCAATGTTTACAACACCCTTGAGCATATTTTTAGATGCTGAAGTGGTTCCGCCTCCAAACTCGCCCCCAATAGTATATTCACCCATTTGATATGACACCATACCCAAAGTAGAAATAGCATCTTTGGTGGCGGTTCTACCGCCAACATAATTAATTTGAGTACGAAGACTAGGTACTTCTACGGGGTCATAATCTTCCACTCTAATATATGGCTCTAAAATAATGTTTCCGTTTGAAACATCGAGTGTGGAAGGAACCAACATTTCATTTCTTTCTGTACGACCATTTGCAACAAGATCTTTTGCAGGTTGTGCCATGCAATTACGTTGTTGCTCTGCTTCCGCAAATCTATCGCGAATATTTTTCATTTCATCAATCCAACCGTCATATTTATCTATCATTGTGGTATAAAAAGCCCTGTTGCCAGAATCTTGAGTAAGGAAGGCATCAAGTGCTTTTGTTGCGGCGGTTCTTAAATCATAGGTTGGGTGTTGATTACCAAGATCATAGCCATTGGCTTGAGAAGCTTTATATAGAACTTTCAATGAAAATGATTTTATTTCTTCAGGGTGTCCCATGATCGCCTCTTTTGAATAATCCACGTCGCGAGTTCTTTGCATTTCTCGCTGGTTCTCGTATATTGTTTCCAAATCATCTTTAAAATCCTCATATTGTTTTTTCTCCCATTCTAAAGTTTTAATGATTGTTCTAACATCTAAATCAAGTAAACTTATATATGGAATTTGTTGTTTTGAAGCTCTATATAACGCATATTCTACATTTTTTGTAATTTCACTATTAGGAGATTGAGTATAATCCTGATCTGTGCCTTTCCCCAACACATAATTGTACCAATCAATCAAAAATGGAAGTCGTGCTCGCGGATCTCCGCTCCTTTTGCCAGGAAAGTCTGTATTATAAAATTGACGTTCCATATCATCTGGCCAGAACTTAGGATAATTTTGTAATTCGGATGCGCCGTATTTCCAGACTCCTAATAATTTATTTATAACACCAAAAGCGCCGATGCCAATGACACCAGTTTGACGACCATAGCCATTACCATTAGATCTCGACATTGAAAACAATAAACTTCCGGGACCAAAAAGTTGACTGCTTTGTAGAAAATTAATTCGTTCCCAGGAGGCATCTGGTCCTTTTACAGAACTCCCGCGATGAAAGTATGGATCATCAAACCACCAAGGTAAAATCGGATCCCACTTACCTTGACGATCTGGACTATTCCACCAAACAACATATTTTCCTTCTTCTGTTCGTGTGCGGCCTTGAACGTAGATTAAACCCTCCGCAGGGCCATCGCCATTCATATCGATATCGATTTGAGGTGCCTCCAAACCCATTGTCCAATTTTTGGCTGCTTCTATAAATCTCACAAGTCCACCCGGTATATCAGCAGATCCATCACCAATCATGCCCTCTTTTTCTGCTTGTGAAACTCCAAACGGAAAAGCGCCATTTAAAATTGTTCCTCCCGAACCCATCAATGGCGATTTATTCTGATTTTGTGCGAGCGTTAGGTTTCGATCGTTTAACGGAAAACCATAAGCACCAACAAGACCTATTGTATCATTAGACCCGTCGCGTGGTCGGCTTCCATCCGGGGTGCCCCTACCAGCTACATTACAATGTGGCGGGTAAGTATATCCTAATAAAATTGCCTCTCGAAATGCTTGTCCAGTGCTGCGTAGGGCAAGATCTCCAGTTTTCATAACAGAGGGAACTCCGCTTCCAGGACTCGGTGGCCAAAAAGCATTTGCAACGCGCTCCGCAGCGGCTTTGAGATCTCCAGCTTTCATGATGTTGCCCAGGAAGCTTCTAGCAGCTCCAACTTGTATATCCGGTGCAAAATATTCTCTAAAAAAAGCTCCGGTAGCTCTTTCGTATAACATTCCCCATGTACCAAAACTACTAGGACCAGACGTGCCGCGAATGGAAGCAATTCTTTTATCTGTTAAGGTTCCGCCTTTTTGTATAGAAGAAAATACCTCATCACTGATCACAGGAATGCCTGCCACTTCCGTATAAGTACCTAAAGCCTTATTGCGTAAAGTTATTACTCCATTTCCTTCATCAAATTGTTCTGCAAAACGAAGTTGACCTTCATATTTTGGAGGTTCAACAGTCGGAAGCCACTTTTCTAATAAAATTGAATGAGGTGAGCCATCGCCTTTTAAATGAACTTGCTTCGAGAGCCTTCTTGAAACCGAATAAAGTTGATTTTTTATAAAATATTCTATTGCTTCTTTAAAATCTTTATATACTGGCTTTGTTCTTTGATCACTCCTTCGATGCAAATCAATCCGAAGATTCTTATTCTCATCATATAAGGGAGTTTCTTTGTTATTACGATTATAAAGTTCGAGTGTTTCTTTCTGAAATTCTCTAAAATAAGAAGTTCCAATAGATCTACTCGAAAGACCATCAAGAATTTGATGATATAAATAATAAACTGAAGTTGCATCTACGTCTGCACCCTTTCCCAAAACAAAATAATGAAATGCATACACAGACTTTAATAGATATTCAACGACATAAAGCCTAATTGTTAACAAAACACAGCCAGCACGATTAGAAATTTCAAAGGCAGTATCTTTATTTCCAGACAATCCAGTTGTGTCTGTATCTCCGGAAAACGGGTCGAATGCTTGTTTAAAACATTTTACATATTCATATTCTTCAAGAACTCGACGTTTAATCAAATCAACATCCAAAAGAGTTCTATAGCACAATGGATCATTTCCAACAATTCTTGCGGGGGATAAATTAAGATTCAATAAACCTTCGCCTTTTTCATTTGCACGGAGATTTAAGTACGGAGATTCCCCAATTTGGTTTGTAAAAGCACAGAACAAGTCCCCAAATAAATTCTTATAAGCAACTTCATTTTTTAAGAAATCTATAAAAGAGTTTGAGTTTGCTGGGTTTAAAAATCCAGTTTCCAAAGAACTTGGTGTGTGCGCCGGGGAAACTCGCTGAACTGCCTCTCCATTCCTATAAATTGTATTACCATTTAGCCACGAATATTTTGCAAAATCATAAAAATATCCCTCTTGTGGTTGAGCAGGGTGGTCTACAACTTCTAAATTTTTCCAATCTATTACTTTTTCGGCTTGTGGATTAATTGGAATTACTTCGTCTGGTCCTGGAATTTCTTGTGATAATATGGCAGATGCTGTTGCAGGCATCTCATCTGACGGATTTATTTTAAAATTGAGTGAGAAGCGATCTTTCTGAATATCGTTTGTTGGAGTACTATCTGGCACCTTATAAATAAAGTTAAATGATGATGCAGCAACTGAAGCGAGTTGAGTTACAAGACTCTTTAAGCCAGAGGAATCAACTTGGGTATCACTGTTGCTTCTTCCTCCGAAATTTAATATTTCTCCACCAACTTTTGACAAGCCTTGTGACATTTGATCAAAATCAACACCAAAAGAATTCATAATATTGGGAAGTATAAAATTATAATCCGTTGAACCCGCAGTGTCTCTAATAGAAAAAATATCGGATCCTATAGTACCAGTGTCGATTGAGCCGAAGTTGAAACACATATTTTTATAAGAATCTTTCAATCCAGGCGCATATGTAAGATCTCCAAAACTATAAGTTTCGACAGGAATAGGAGAATAACCAAATGTTTTAGTATAATCATACATTGTTGCTGGATTTGTTTTATCGTCTCGGCCTGGTTGTTTTTTATCGGTATCCCATTTATAACCCAATCTATTATACGGAATTGGGGTTTTATCAAATGTGCGCCCGCCAAGACCATGCCGCCCAGGATCATTCTGTTTTTCCCACTCATATTCTTGTTCAGCAGTTGGCTTTGTTTGACCCTCTTCCCATATTCCCGCACCTTGTGGATTATTCCACCCTTCAAACCCCAAAGACCATATAAAACGATTATATCTAATCTTTTCACCTGGTTTATAATCATTATCATTTTTATTTGGATCGTCTTCATCCGGGGGTTCTGCTGAACCTGGTACTTTTGAGCCATGAGGTAAAGAGCCGTAGGAAACCAGACCATCGCTAACCATTTTCAAAAATTCCGTATCAAAAGTACGAATCTCCTCGACCTCACCATCAGTGGTAACTTCCGCAATCACTGTTCGTGGAACCCTTCTTTTAATAAGTGGTTTTTGCGACATAGCAGGAATCATGCCTTTTAAATCTCTGGTAAAAGTGGTATGTAATGGATCATAAATTGTATCCAAGGTTTGTTTTACCATAAATTGCGTAACAGGATGAGATACTGGCAAAATGCCTGGGGTGACTACAGGATTACCATCAGCATCATAACTTCCGCTACAAACTAATGGCGGAATCATTCCAGCAAAGATATTGTCTTTCCCAATCATTCCTGCCATTTCTTTTAGGCGATTTCGTTTTCTTTCTTTTGACTTTTGAACTTGATCGCGACGTTGTTCTGGTGTCATTAAAGGATCTTTCTTTCTTAAAAGATCTTCTCTTAATGCTGTATCATCAACATCACATAAGCACTGAAATTTAACTGGTATTGATTCGACAGCAGCAGTCACTTGTTCAATAATATCTTTCTGCGGTATAATATTGGAAAAACCATTCCATAAAGCTGATATATTATTATCGGTTGCTTCGTCTGTATCACCGGCTAAAATCTTATAAATATCCGGGAAATCAGGAAGCATATTTCTCATGGCTTCTTTGGCTTCATCACCAACATTACAGCCAAGAAGTGCGTTTCCAATTTCACCAGGATTTAATACAGTGGATGACATTTCAAGATAGTCTGCGACTTGTTCAGCCGCACTCTTAAAGACTTCAGTATCCCACGGTTCTTCTCTTTCCAATAAGACTTTAATTCTATCTACAGTAACATCAGTGGAACCAAAAAGTTCTTGCGCCTTTTTACCCTTCAAATTTAAGAAGTTTCCTTGCTCAACTGTCCACTGCATTCCGAAAGTTTCTTCTACTTTCTTATCCAGCGCAAGTCTGTGAGGTTTTGCTAACTCACCAGATTGATATTTTTCGTATATTTCTTCGGCTTCTAATTTATAAATCCGTTGTCGGCTCTTGATTTGATTTTTAAGAACTTGCTGTGAAAGAAGCTCAACATCACCACCACTATTTTCTTGTAGAGAACTATAAAAAGAACCAAGAACCAATTTTTCCTTATTTGCTTTAAAACCAGCTGCTAATGCTGCACCGATTACTCCCGCAAAACTTGATTGACCAAAAGCCAACTTGGAAAGCTTTTTGTTACCGTTTTCGTCGGTTTCAACTGCACATTCATTACAAAAATCAAAAAGAGATTTAATTATCTCGATGACCATTTGAATCAACATGTTTATCATGCTCTCCAAAACACCAAGAAGCATTTTAACTATCATATCTGCCATGAAATCCACCACAGGAAATCCACCAGGAAATGCCATAGTTGGGGGATTAAAAACGTTTTGAATCGTTTTTGCTGCTTCTGTAAGAGTATCTAATATTTCAGTTGGAACACTAAACACACCAATCTCTGGCAAATCTAAACATTGAACTGCTGAATTAATAAGACCATCGAGTCCCAATTTATTAAAAAAGTTGTCATAAATCGATTCCATGTCTTTTATGAGAGAAGACAATTGATCAAGATTTGACAAAACCGTATCCCCAACAAAAGAATGAGCGGCTTCCATCTCCTTTTGTAATTCTTCGCGAACTTTCGGAGAATCTAAATAGGATCTAAAAGATTGTACTTCGATGCCTGTTTGAATCAGCGTCTTTTTATCTTTTTTTAGTCTTTCATATAGACGAAGGTCAGGCACATATGAACGAGGCGGAGGTTTCGAAAAATCAATAGTGGGAGGTCGATAGATGTAATCATTTAAAAATTTGGACCAAGAAATTGGTTTATTGGTAACAGAATTTTTTTGTATTTCGTCTAATTTTGATAAAAGAAAAATAGTCCTATCATTATTTACACTAGAGTTTTCTATAAAATTTTGATACCCCTTTATTAAATCCACATATCCTTGACCTTGATTTACCTTGGTCATCAAAACCTTATAGCTGTCATTGATATAGAGTGTGATTAAGTCCGAATTAGCAGCAGAATAAACTATTTCGTTTTCTCCCAAAAAATTAGTTAATGCGGGAAGGAAGGAATTTAATTTTGTAATTTCTACATCAAAATCAATATCATAAATCCTTCCATAAAATTCTTCAATCTCTGCTTTATACTTTCCTAAAAAACTAGAAGCAGTTTTTATTTTAGTTTCTAAATCATAAGTATTTAAATCGATTGTTGCATCAGGTGTGCCTGATGGTTGTGGCACATGTTCAGGTAATGAATCAAGAGAGCCGCAAGGCAAAGATATAAGCACTTTCATCTTTGCTGTGGGTCTTTCGGAAATATAATAATCTTCAGCAAAAACTTGATTTGCCACTGAACCAGTCAAATCTTTGCTATAAAACTTTAATATTCTTGCAAGTCCCGGAGCTTTCAGATTATCCATTCTTTGCTGGAGTTCTGGACCTCCGGTTGTTGAATGTTCTGATAGAACAGTCACCGAATATCTTTCCGCATGACTGCCAGATGCAGCTTGATAGAATGGATCACTTTTATCGTCCATGCTCGTCCAATTAGGAGTTAAAAGCGATTTTGTTTTCTTAGAGTTAGCCATTTTTAGTTAACGTAATTCCATCTACTACAAATATATTTTGGACTGCTTGGCTTAAGTGTATCTAATTCTAAAGAGCCAGCATTCTTTTTCCAAGCTTCTAAACCTTCTTGACAATGTAGTAAAAGGGCAGCAGCCGTATTTGGACCTGCTATCAATTCTAAAACATGATTAGCGGGAAGTATTGTTTTTCCATCCATTCCCATATGTGTATGATTAGCAATTTGTTTATTTAATGTTTGTTGAAAGGTTATAAATGCTCCCACAATGCCGGATAATTGATTCACAGTTTTAAGCATGGACTCTAAACAATTTACTAAATTTTTTCCTTTGACAATTGGTTGTAAGTTAAAAAATTCACCATCATCTTTATTTCCAGCAATTATATTAATCCCAGCGACACTGCGGATCGGTTGATCACTTTGAGAGGTTGTCTCGGAACCTGGTCCCATTGTAACAAGTTTTATTCCCCTTCGGGCGATAACCCTCACATCATCAGATTTTATTGCAATACACCCTGCTGGACCCCAATCCATCTTTTGGGATTTACTTCCAACAAATCCAATTTTACCAGCAACTAAGCCAAAATTATCATCTACATCAGATTTTTGACTTATGTATATTCTGGCTGCGTCGTCTTTAAACATTGGATGAACGTAAACTGTTTTCTGCCCAATAATTGGATATCGCTTGGCTGCATCTTTCGCAGTTTTAGAATTTATTTCTTCCCCGCCCGCAGACCTTATGGGAACAGCACACGCCACCACACCAGAACCCATTCGTCCAACCACAATATCGATTGCACCGGCTTGAGTGTTAGCACTATATCCCGAAGTAGAAGTTGATGGACGATCTCTTCCTAAAACAATATATGTATTATTTTGCCCCGCCCAAACGTCTTCGCATGGAAGCTCAATAAAAGTTGGCAATGCTTCAGGGAGCGCCGTGCCGCCGATCCCATTTTTAAACCGGTTTGCGGCTTCTGGGGAAACATCAGTGTCTAAAAGCTCTTTAACGGCGTCACAAAGTTTTGCGTCCATCGCTGGTTTGGTGGGATTTTTTTTCTTTGCTGCCATTATATTTCGTCCGATGGTGGATAAGGGGGAAACATGCCACACCTATATGGGCTTTGTTTGGGCATTATTGTATAATCAACTTTATAATCCCCGATTTTAATAGGAATATTTCCTTCTCCGCGTAAACATTTGGTTTTGTCGTTCAAATGCCGATTAGAGTCCTCACTATTAATTTGTTTTCGTGCCTCGGCTTTCATACTCGCAAACTGTGTTGGGCTTCCGAAATTCACTCTAATGAACATCATCAAAGCATACATTTCGCAAACGGGATCACCAATTCCAGCTGCTCCTGCATATTTTATTCCAAGTTTCGAATCTTTAAATGTTGGAAAATAAAGCGGTATATCCTCCTTCCTAAATGATCCGAACCCGAATCTCACTTGTGGTCCCACTTCAGGTAGATGAGTTGTTGTAGTTATTAAACCTCGATAGTAGCCATTAAGTGGGGCGGCTTGACGAATTTTTGTTCCCCCAAACCACCACGTTTTCCAATAGGCAGAATTTTTGGCAAATTGATTCGGTGGTGGTGCGGTTTTTCTCTTGCTAACTTTTCTAATCAAGTGTTTTCTAGTCGGAGTATTGGGCATCCC
>Ga0080013_1002946_pt1 | contig 18913 bp, 45 predicted proteins | sample ETNvirenome_6_85_FD_69236 | JGI IMG/M metagenome (GOLD analysis project Ga0080013, IMG submission 69236) | Marine viral communities from the Pacific Ocean - ETNP_6_85 (SPADES assembly) (version 2) | ecosystem: Environmental > Aquatic > Marine > Oceanic | place: Pacific Ocean | collected 2013-06-19 | reverse complement strand
CGAAATAGTTCAAGCTAATAGTTTCGAGAATGACTTTCACACCTATCGCGAGTGTACAAACGTTAAGACAGGGAAAAATGTCAAGTTCTTCTATAAAGAGTTCTGGAATGTAACACCTCGAGGCTACACTGCAGAAGTGTAACCCTGGCAAGAATAGAGTATACTAAAACCACAACCCCGACTAAAGGAAATAATAATGATCTTAACTAATAATAAGGAAAACATTGGAAGGCCAGACGACTTCAAACAAGTATGTGTCTGGCCAGGAATGAGTGTCGCTGAAGATGAAAGACATGACTTTGAATCATACTTTTTGAAGCAGGGCTTTAAGCTTTTGTTTATGGAAACAATCACCACAGGACCAGATCGTGATGAGGATGGCAATGCCTCCTTTGAAACGGGTGGCAGGGTTGATACAATCTTTGCTGTGCACGATGATGATGTGATGAAGTTTGCTGTGCCTCGATTGGCAATGGGTGTTCGTTGGATTGAAGATGTCTTAGATAATGAAGCACGTGAAACAGAACACAGTATCTATCCAGATCGTGTCAAAGAATATAGAACTTGGTAAGGAGGAAATAATGTATACAGTAACATCAATCAGTCAAATCGACTGTTACAAACGAGCAGAGACATTTACAGATGTAATCTATTCTGGAGGAAATGCAAAGGCAGCTTATGCAATTGCTGTTGAAACTTGGGTAGAGAACTTTGCTGAAAGGATCGATTGCTTTGCACCAGGCTCATCATTGATAGCAGAATTCAAAGAGTTAGCTGAGTTTGAAGATAGAACATCAGAATCATACTATGTAAATCTTCACCACTTCTTTGAAAAGAATGCTTATGATATCTGGGAACCTGAGTATATAGGACAGCCAACATTTGAAGTAAGCATATCAAAATCAAAGTCAAGAAGAGCACCATACAAAGCAATCAACAAATCCATTGCATCTTTATTGGAAGCGATTGATGAACTAGGAGATGAATAATGTACAACAGAATAGACTTGAGCAATTCAGCGATTGACGACAAGCGATTGTACTTAGCATTCTGGCCTGACGAGCCAGGTGAACCAGAAGTATGGACTTATTCAAAAGCTAAGGAAGCATTTGGCGAACTCGAACAAGTTATGACAATGATTATGAATCTGTCTTATGGTGAAGAACTATATCATGAGGAGAGTAACTTTGTATTGATGAGAATCCCGTCATGGATTGATTATTCTAAACGGAAATATGAGATACAATAAAAGTGCAACCCTGGCAAGCATAGAGTATACTATAAACATAACCCCCCAACCAAAGGAAATAATATGACTCTCACTAAAAACTTAATTGTACGCCTCTTGAATGAAAATCCTAATCGGATCAATGCCGCGATTCGCATCATTGGTGAAAACCAAACAGCTGATGAGCTTGGTTCACGACACACCAAGTATGAGAACGGTATTGGCTTCACGGCGTCGTATGGAACGATTGGAACAGTGCTTTATCAGTTCGTTACTGGGCGTGATTGTAGACGACAAGGCCACCCGCGACGTTGGGCTCCGAAGTCATTGACTACATCTGGTCACATATTGGATCGAACACGAGATATGCGACGTTTCAAACGAAACAATCCGAAGTATGCAAACACTGATGTTGCTGATATCGCTAAGATGATTGCAATCTTGCATTGGAGACAACTAGGTGAACTGATCGTCAACATTGGCCTCTCCGAAACAGTGGATGTCAAGTTCGCACAGGAAGAACCAAATCCTCCTCAAACTGTAACAATACTGTTCACAAGAATTGTGAAAGAGACAGCAAAGGCAGTTCTACTGGAAAAAGTTGATGCTGAAGGTATTGCTTGGGAAAGATGGATACCAAAGTCAATGATAGTTACTAACGGTCGGCTTATTCAAGGTCAATTCACAGTCAAACGTCCAGCTTAGAGGTTTACAAGTGGTAGCATACTCAGTAATAATACTCGTTGCGTTCTTCAGTTCAATCATGATACCAATCATGATTGCTGAGGAGCAATATGAACAAGATAAGCTGAAAGATAAAAAGTTGACTGATACAGGAACTGATACGTTTTTCATGAAAAGGTAGGAAATATGAGTGATAACTGGTGGTTTATTCAATCATTAAAGCGAAAACAAAATGATCGAGAGTTAGATGAGATTAGGCAGGCAATCAAAGAAGCATTAGCTAATGAAAAGCTCATCAGTGAAAAGCTTGCAAGTATTCCCGCTGACAAACTAAAAGGTCATCCACTTCGTATTGAATGGATTGCAGCCCGATCGAAGTATTGGGATTTGATTGCAAAGATGCGAGATATAGAACACGGTAAAAGTGTAACTGACAAATAACTTTGGTATACTATAAACACAACCAAAGGAGATAATATGTCTAAGAAGAAGAAGCAAACACAACGAAACTGGCTCGCAGTCCATGCATTCCAAAGAGGGGGTGCTGGTCATCACGGCGACAAGAAGAAGGAAAGTAACAAGAAGGCTTGTCGAGGGAAGGTGAGAGTATGAAAGTAGGACAAGTAGTTATGCACGAAGGTCAACGTTATCAAGTGTTGTCTGTAAATGATACATTAGCGTTAGCACACACGTACGATGAAAATTGTGGGATTGATACGACCATCTATGTTTCAACAACAACTGGAAAAGTTATCGCGACAAAGTCGCATAGGCGAAAAAGCAGACTATGAAGTTCTTTATCTTGTCTGTCATTATCTGGGCGATTATGACATACATAGCTGTTTATGCTTGGCACAACAAAATGTAACCGCTACAAAACTGTAGTATACTATAACCACAAACCAACCAACATAGGAGATACTATGACTAAAATATACAAACCGTCAATCTTAGATCGCATCTATCTTAAGAACCCAAGACCTGCTGATAGGTTCAATCTCGCAATTGAGTTTATCACACATCATAAGGGCATTCGAGATGAAGATTGTGTGAGGCTTATCGACTTGAATACAGGCGAAGTTATCGCAGAGTCGGAATACTTTGCAGATGCTTATGAGATTATTAGTTATGCTTCTGCGCTTTATTCAAAACATGACTTAGAGTATACATCCGGATGGAAGAAGGGTGAAACACAACCCGAAGCACCTGAAGAACCTGAAGTAGAGTATCGGGCATTCAAAGACATACCTATTGAATGTCAGTTTAGACACATACAGTCACTTGCTCTCGACTTAGCACACGATATGACTTTAGAGTCTGGTGATTGGATTAAAAATCCCGTACTTCAAGCAACACAAGATATGAACTGCTATGATTATCCGTGCTTTTATCAAGAAGAAGATGGAAACTGGGAACTTGATATAGATGTGCAACCAGTACACGGTCCTGGTATACTATAAACACAACCAACTAAACTAGGAGATAATATGTCAAATACAACCACAGTTCCACACTTGGTGCTCGAACGGTTTCCCCATATCGCACGAGCGATCGAGATACCAGAAGACATTCAAGGTAACACAAATGCAGAACATCAGTTTTTGTTTCCAGTCTTGATGAAAGATTACAGAACAGAATGGGAAATAATCTGTGAAGAAGTTGATACTGGTATCGAAGAAGGGACAATCGTCTTCAATGGTGAAACCGGCGAGATTACATTGACGGGACTATAATATGAGCACAATGAAATACATAGTTTTCGGTGCCATTCTTGTAATCTACTTAGATTGGACACGACTTTTGACAGATATACAAAACATCATTGGGCTTATTACAACAGAGGTGCAGACACATGAGCAGACGACTGACTAACATCGAACTCGAACAGATTGACGAGATTGTTGAACGCTACCAAGCGATGGTTGCAGATGGCCATGATGCATATGCTAAAACTGGTATACTAAAAGACTGCCGCATTCAATTCACCGAAATGGCAGCCAGCGGAGACGGTGGCCCAACTGGTGGTGACGACGGGTCGACCATTCGAGGATACTTCTATCGTGGTCAGCCCGATGTGTTCTTCCAACGAGTCTGCGAAAGAATGAGATGGGAGTGGTAATACTAAAAGTGCAACCCTGGCTAGCATAGTGTATACTATATACACAACCAATAGGAGCTAATATGAGTACAGAGTTTAGATTACAAAACAAAAAGGACTGGAATGATGATCAACTAGTTATCGCGTTGCGGTTTTGGGGAGGCAGCGACGACGGTCAAACAGTTCGTTTCGCTTTCCCAATTGAGATGATGTTCCACCTTAAAAACGTCAAAGTCTTTGGATGCAATGGTGAAGAGACAACGCTAGGTGCTTTGTTTGGTAAGTGCAATACATTTGACTTCATTGCACCCGATGTCTCAGCTAGGGAACATCTAGCGTGGGGAACAGACAAGGCACGACAAAGAATAATTGAGTCAGGTGTTCTCTGGCCAAAATCGACAGCCAACCAATCAGGAGAATAACATGAAAATAGCAAACTGTAATGTAAGAGATGCATATCGTCGAGCAATTGCCGAGGTGTGGAGTTTGAAACAAAAGGACATCAAGGGGGACATCCATCTGGGTAACAAAGCACCTGGAGGCTGGTCAGGAGGAAGAGCAATCCTTGAGATATACTGTGAGCAAGATATACCGAATGCAACAGACGTATTCTGTTCATCGTATGGAACACTTTATCACTCAGAGATGTGGTACGAGATTGACGATAAAGCAAACGAAATACTTCGTAAGAAGTTCCCTGGATGTTATCGTAAGTTTCACTTTGAACCATACAATGATGCTGTGGTTTGTGTATACGAAGCATAAAGTGCAACCAATACAAACCTATAGTATACTAATAAAGAACCCCAACCAAGGAAATAATATGAGTTATCCAATAACAACTTTTGATTACGAACCAACAACAGACTGGAGAGACTCAAATATGACGTCTAATCTTGTCCATCTTTTAGATGAAGATGCATTAGTACTTCTTTCAAACATTGATGCTAGCGATCTAGAACGGACTTTCGGCGAGAGACAACAAGACTTCCACCCGGGTGACTATGAGTATACTGTGAAAGGATATACCCAACCTTACTGGTACTTCAAAGCAATCAATGATGAAGTAGTTGGTATTGGTTTTCGTTATGGTACACCACGAGCAGTTGGAAAGAATGTTACACCTGAAAGACTATCACGCTTTGTGAAGTTAGTAAGACAAAAGATTAACATTGCATTCAACTGCATTCACGTGACACCCGAACTTAATCCTGAAAACATCCCACTAAAGGCAGTATGATGGAATATATCATCGTAAAAGTAAGCTGGCCTGATGACGTGAGTATATTAGCAAAAAAAGTTCAAGAGAAGATTGAAGAAGGATTTGAGCCAATCGGAGGCATAGCCACATGGGATGATAAACTATATCATCGATGTTTCACACAAACTATGACTAAGCTACGAATCATAGACGATATGCCCGAAGAAGAAGAAGAATATGACTTAGGGATGGGATGGTAAAGTGCACAAACTAACTGAACATCAAATGTTGATACTGTGTAATCTTATCAACAAAAAACAATCAAAAAGAGAGAACCTCAAAGACACGACATTTCTTGCTCAGATCGGTGCAATTAAAGTAGTTGATGACAAAGTAGTAGTCACACACAATGGAAGGAAACGATTTATTCGATATGCCAAAAAGAGAGGATGGTAAAGTGTAACTGCTCTCAGAGTGTAGTATGATAATAAAGAACCAACCAAAGGAGATAATATGACAGAGAGAACGTTTTTGACCACCGCGAATACGGAAGCAGGTGTAAGAAAGATTGCTGACTGGTACGGCTGGCAGGCTGAGGAGGATAACGAAGGGCAGATTATTATCTACACCGACATCCCCGAAGGTGCACCCGAGGTGGCACAGGAAGCTGCTGCGATCTACCATTGGGAATATGACAGTGATAACTTAGGTGCGATCCTGCTGTACACTGGGGTCTACTCAGATGCAAAGCTGTATACAGGTGTCCGCGATGATGACGACTCTGAAAGCTACTCAGATAATGAGCGGCTATCATAAAGAATATATGCGGTCTGCACAACTGACTTGCCGGTCAGTGGGGGTGCACGGGTCAGAAGATCATTAGATTAGCTAGCTACCTAAGGCGGTAACCTTAGACTGACCAAGTCGGAGTTCGACTCTCCGAGGCCGCAACCTTTTTACCACAAAAGTGCAACACAATCAAGCACGTGGTATACTATATACATAACCAGCTAACCAAGGAAAAACTATGCAAAACGTAAAAATTGAAATGAAAAACATTGAGTGGGCAAATGATGCGACAAATGATGATGATTGGGAAACACCTCCTGAAGAACTCCTCTTTGTGATTTGCTTTTGGGATTGTGACATCCGTTCAGATAAAGATATAGATGAAGCAATTGCTAATCATCTTGAAAACGAATACGGTTTCCGACCAGTAAGCTGGGACTTGTGGATGTTTGACGGTGACTTTGAAAGCGAATGTGCTTAGGGGGAAGATATGAATACAATCATGACAATCATTACAGGTATCGGCGCGATTGCAATCCTTATCGGGATGTGTGCCATTCCAGCTTTACTAGCCGGCGGCATCGTTGCTAATCACAGCCAGAAGAATGAAGACAAATAGTGCAACATAGCCAAAAGCATTGTATACTATATACATAACCAATCAACCAAGGAAACACTATGACAAAAGCACAACAATACGACGAACAAAAACAAGAAGTAGCAGATCGCCACCGCGAAATGGATGCGGTCGATGAAGTTCTAGAAGATCTCAAAAGTCTTAGGAACGTTACTTCGCCGACATTTACACAGTATGGCCTTGAGGCACTTATAGAAGATGTAGAAGAATGGGTTAACTACAATGAAAACTTAGAGTATATACTTCGAAACGTACCCAATGACGTCAAAGCTTTACTGGCTGGATAGTAAAAGTGCAACATAACTAAAAGCATTGTATACTATATACATAACCAATAACCAAGGAAAATAATATGTTACCATCATCTCTATATTCATACAGTGATTGGGCTGAACTATTCACATTGTGTGCCAAGTATTCAGACTCAGCTCAACCGGGCGATTATCATGCAATAACTGCATGGCTTGTTGAACACTCAAAGACACATGACTATCCGGCACTAGAGGAAACAACTGAGTGGAGCGACACAAGATACAATATCAAAGAAGCACTGTCATACCTCGAGAATTTCGCGGAAAACTGGGATTCAAATCTGGAAAGCAGGAAAAGAGCTCAAAACAAATAAACTCCGTGGTTGGTGTTAACTCCAGCTAAGCAATAGACTATCCGGTGAGGATAATGGACCGGTCCCTTAGGACGTGAGCTTAGTTGGCGGTGTGAAGGTTGGTTACCTTCGGGACAGGGTGGGCGCACACCAACAACGGTAAAAGTGCAACATAAATAATAACAAAGTATACTATATACATAACCAACAACCAAAGGAAATAATATGTCAAGGAAAACAGTAAACGTCCTACAACTTTTAGAATGGGCGAATAAGAACCTCAAACGAGAAGATGAGTATGCAACCGTCGACTTCAAGTCGGGTATCTGTTCGATGATTGAAATGGTACTAATGAACACAGATAACTATGCCGGCTTCTGCTTTCAAGATAACGATGATAGTGATTGTGGGACACTAGGTTACTATAGTCGATCATACTTCTATTCTGCTAAGATGCGAAAAGAATCTCAAAGGAGTGCATAATGGGAACACATGAACCAGACATTAGAGAATGCTTTGTATGGCTCGAATATACTAGTGGCCGAAAGGTTCAGCTAATAGCATGGTTAGATATAGATGACTGTGTTGAACAACAAATCCGGATGTCTTTTGAGTCTCCTCCCGCAGCAAAAACCGGACCAAAGTTGGCTAACTTTAAGTGGGACCTCGTTGAAAGGCACCAAACTATTCATAACGAATACTATTCCTAAAAGTGCAACCTGCCTTCCTATGTGGTATAATAAATAAGAACCAACCAAGGAGGAAATAAAATGTTACATCCGATTAGATATACCGTGAAGGACCGCTGGCTGGACGGCCGGGAACGTACGGTTCCGAATCCGAATCCGACAGTTGCATTGCTGGCAGGGCATTGGAACCGTGATACCGGGGAAACGGAGCTGTTCCGTGTGACAGCCTCGCAGTTCCGCGAAATGACAGGACGAGTTGTGTACGGCGGGGACGTGGATGCCCGCGGTATCCATATGTTCCATGTGCAGGATGATGTCCATGCTGTAATCCAGGCCCGGGCTGGAAGAAGACGCAAAACAAATAGGAAGACCCGGGATGATGTGATGAAAACGCCGCAGGAAATAAGAAGATTGAAGGCGATACGGGATGGAAAACCGTTAGTTCGAACCGATGTAAAACCGATAAGAAGAAGGAAAACAAAATGAAAATAGATAAATCGTACAAAAAAGGAGATACAGTTAGATATGAGACTTTCACTGGAGAGTTGCGAACTGTAAGAGTGACTGCTAAAGTCGAGGAAATCAAAAACGGAAAAGACGGTTTTGACGGTCACATTCTTGGTGACGAGGACAATGAAGTCTGGGGGTATGATCACCAGATTATTAGAGTTTATTGCAAAGAACTCGGCCGATGGAAATAAACAAGGAGAATACAAATGAGTACACCAACACGAGAAGAGCTTCTCGAAGAGTTAGAAGAGGCATTCGCAGCAATTGATAATGGTGCTATCCAAGCGATCCTGTTTGGCGAAGCATCCCGGCCAACGGGCACCATCCTCGGTTCCCATGAATACGATCTTGATGTTATTCAAAAACTTCATAAGGTCGCTGGGCCTAGTATTGTAAAGTTCGTATCTGAAAACCAAGAAGTTTGGAACCATTACGAGACTTTTACAAAACTACTACGGGAACTAAAAAAGTGTAACTAGTATCATAGTATGGTATACTAAATACATAAAGGAGGAAATAATGAAAAAAGGAATGAAAGTAAGACTTAAACCAACAGACAGCTGGTCACGTCGAAGAGTTTATAGACACACGACAGAAGAAGAACAGCAAGAATGGTATGAAAGACTTCACGAAGAATGTAAGGCAGGTCGAGAAGTCCCCTACAATTGTGCGGGTGAGTCAAAACTGGCACCAAGATGCACAACAATTGAAGCTGAAGATGATGATACATTCACAGTTGTACGAGGTCGATGTTGTCCGACAATCGGCTGGCATAAACAACCAAAGTCTGCACTCATTCAGAATGATCGGACAGGTGAAGAAGGCTACATAAGACGATGTCATCTGGAGGTGATACAATGAGGAAGAAGATCTTTACTATGATGATAAGTATCGTTGTTCATACTGCTGTGATTGTAGGACTATATTACACACTATTCAATATGCTTCTTTATCACGGTTGTATGAAATAATAAGCAAAAGTGTAACTAGTATTATAGTATGGTATACTAAATACATAAAGGAGGAAATAATGAAAATCCCTGTCTAACAGGCACTAAACGAGCAGTCCAACTTAACGGATGGATGAAGCTACCGCTAAAGCCTGCCCCAATCCAAGTGTAGCATGATAAACTAAACCAAGACTAACCAAGGAAATGACATGACTAAAGCACAGTTCAACAAGATTATGAAAGAAGTTCATTCGATCTGCTTAGACGGTCCAATGAATGATGAAGCGGCGTACGACACAGCTGACTTTGTTTTGGGCGACAATCCAGGACTGAAGGAGTTCATCCAAGAGCATGTCGGTGCCTATGATGCACAAGGATGGCTAATGTGTGAGATCGTCAACTTAAACAGGTATTGTGCAACACCACACAGAGCCTGATATACTATATACAACCAGCCAAAGGAGATAATATGAGCTTAGTAGGACTATTACTGATCGCAGCATTTGCATATATGACTTGTGATGTGATCAAAACCGCAATTGAAAAGAACCAAAACCGGAGAGGTAAATAATGGGAAAACTTATGGAACAGACTATCATCAAAACAGTAGAGGAAATGATTGTTGTTGATGGAGATATGCAGTGGATTAGAGAAGAGGTTGAGTGTATGTTCGACCGAGAGTTCACTGAAAAGGAATGGGAAGGTATCACCCTCCAAGCACTCATTAGACGTGCGTTTACTCGACCTTTGCCGGAGGCTTAATGAGTTTGAATGACAGCCTCTTCGGAGAAGAAGCACTAAGATGGCATGAATACTGGCTCATCCTCAAAGAACAAGAACAGCAGGAGAAGAATAATGAAGAGAAGAACAATAGACTTTCAGATACCGTTCACAAACAAAGTACTGGCAGTTGATGATTATCTCGCCTACGGACTGGCAACAATCATTCCAGTGATCGTCATCATAGGCACATTCGGTCTCTTCGGCACAATCGGATTATTAGTTCTATCTCTGGCTATGGGCGGATATATGATATACGAAGGTATGAGTATTAAGAACAAACCTGAAGAGTAAAGTGCAACCAATACCATTGTGTGGTATACTATATTCACAACCCCAACCAAAGGAAACTAAAATGGCTACACTATACCGAGTCCCACTAGATGTCGATCCACAAGAAGTAAAAGCTTTTGATATGGTCGAAGCAATCGAACGACACGACATCAAAATTGACAATCCAGAAGAAGATGAGTTCTTTGTTACAGGTACACAAGATGTACTGACTTCATTCTTTCGACAACTCAACGGCCCGGGTCAATCATTCCCGATCACAGAGTTTGTTGAGTACATTCAACACTACAAGTTGGAGGCATAATGGATCCCGAACACAAAATCATACTACAAACACTGGGCGAGCTTTGGCTCGTACTTGGCAGCTTCGTACTCATTGGCTGTGCGATTCAGACAATCAAAGACTTTAGGAACATCAAATGAAAAACAAACAAACTAAATGGCAAATCTTGGAACTCTTCTTAGCAGGTCCCGGAACGCGAATGGAGTTGTTCAATCGCAACCCATCACTTAGTGAGACTATGAAGTGGGAATCATTCAAGCGAATCTTAGGAATGCTTCGAGCTGACGGCTTTATTGAGTCAGTACCTCATCCAACTAATCCCGAGTTGACGTTTATTCGACTCACTACCAAAGGTCGTAAGTCTGTGGAAGGCTGGCGAATAGTCAGAGAACGAGGGCAACACAATGGATAAGATAACAGTTCCAACTGCTCTCTCTTTTGTGGCACCGGGTATCGGGCAACTAATAAACGGACACTGGCTTTGGGCCTTCTTTTGGTTCATCATCACACCCGGGTTCTGGATCGGAACAGGCGGACTCGCTGGATGGCTGTGCCACTTTATCTGTGCATATCAATGTCACAAACAAGAAAACGCACACTCAATCACGGCGAGTAAATAAAAGTGCAACCTATATAGTTGTGTGGTATACTATATTCATAACCCAACCAAAGGAAAATATGAAAATCAAACTCTATAAAGAAGTTCAAACTCCATTCGGAACATCACTCGAAGAACTCCCGCCGACTACAGTTTTTGTCACAGATGACGCAGGTGTAGTTCACCAAGATCCTGAAATCTTGGAGCAGGACGGTGACTGTGTTGTAATCAAATATGATTGGAACCCAGCAGGAGAACCCGAAGAGAGAATGGGAACTGCAGTCGCACTCGCGACACTCACACCAGCTGAAGCACTCCGCATCGCAAAACGAAATCGTCTTGTGGCGAACATCAACGAAAAACGCTTCGAATGGTGGCATGGAAATAGACGGGAAATGCCTCAGTGGTGTGCAGGTTTTGTAAAGCGACGAGGCAGTCGGATACACCTCATCCCAGTAAACGAAGAACAGGCACTTGGCCTCATCCACGGGACACACACAATCTCATACTGGACCAACTCAAACCGATGCGAAATCATTGCAGCTTAAGGAGCTAATCATGTCATACCATCACAACAGACGAAATCACAGACAACAACAATCATCAGAACAGAATGTTCAAGTCAATCACTTTGCACTACTCTCATTACTCGACAACCGCAAGTACGACAAGGACCACCTCTCAAATCTCAATGAACATCTCACCGTGCCTATATCAGAAGCAGCCTGGAAAGCACGCTGTGATAACTTCCAAAGAGCCTATGAAGCTTCCTTCGACAAAGGTCTTAAGACTCATAAAGCATTCCTCGATGAGGCATTCAATGGTGAATGGCACGGCAGAGACTCAAGGACTCCTACCTCTATCTGGGCCCGATACGGAAAACGGTGAGCCAAAATACAAAAGTGCAACGGACATCAATGTGTGGTATACTATATTCATAACCCAACCAAATAAGGACACATTATGAAAATCGGAAACAGAGTTAGCGTCAAAGGAATGGAACACAAACCCTTCGAACCAGGTGTAATCATCAAACTCGAAGACAGAGCTTGGCGAATGGGAAGCCCAACTCAACGAATCATTCACGTTCAGTTCGAGTCAGGCCGCGTTTCAGAATACTACGCGAACCGCCTCAAGAAGATCGGCTAAGCCGATCACAGGCAAGCAAAATAACAGGAATACACAATGATAATCAAAACAGACGACGGATACACATTCTATATCTTAGAAGACGGGCGAGTCACAGACAATCCCAATCCGAACTATGAAGACATGACGTGGGACACTATCGAACAGTTCACTCAATGGGTGGCAATCAACTACGACACCACTCAATGGCTATCAACCGACTTCAAAGCAATGCTAACAAGAAGACCTCACAGGCAAGCAAATAAACAGAATACATAAGGAGTCACAAATGGCGAATCCCACTAAATGTCTCACATCAGGTGCACACTTCACTACTAGAATAAGTCCAGACGGTGTATCAGTCCGTGTACTAACTCCAGGAGGAGAACTCAAGAACATCTCTAAAGAAGAAGCCATCATACTCGAGACACTTATCCACAACCAAATGGAACTCGTGCTACGACCCTTCTTCAACACACAGGCTAGTAAATAATAAGAATACTTAAGAGTGCAACGGAACAGAGAACAGAGTATACTATATCCATAACCAATAACCAAGGAGCTAATATGCTTATCAAACTCAATAAGGTCAGCTTTGTCACATCGGGTCGCGGTGCCTCTAAAAAAGTAGAACGCACTAGCCTAGAACCTATCTGGTTCAACCCAACTTTCATTGTCAAAATAGAACTAGAACAAGGACCAGCAGACTGCCCCGACGTCACTGTTATTACGTGGGGAGCGGGTCGACTCGGCGGCCAAATCGCTGTACTAGAAGCACCCGAAATGATCACCTCTCTCACCACAGGACTCACACGATGAAAACTTGTACATCACATCCGAACCGCTGTGGTCACTTGACCACTGCCCGGCGAATACTTAGGCGATATGTAGAATCGTGGGCGACTATGAACAGGGGTATCTTTTTTTGACTCGGTGTTCTGCAGATGAAATTGATAATCATTATCAACTGGGTTCGGACTAAGAGCGCACGATGAAAATGAGACGGCGAGTCACTTTATCTAAATCATTACACAACCGACAGTACTCTTATGAGCTTCGTCCGGGGCGGGTTGCCGCAAAAAGTGATCCGCGATAGTGTAAAGCTGGTCAGGGGCGTGGTATACTAAGGGTAGGAGGTTCAGATGTAGGTCAGGACAGACAGGAATCAGAAGACAGAATCAAACAGCGTGACGACGCTATCGTCGTGATGGCCGGCCTGAGTGCTCAGGTAGACGAGTGTAAACAAAATGCGGTCATCACCTGCCTCGGTGGTGGAATAGGTAGACACACCAGACTTAAAATCTGTTGCCCGTATGGGCGTGCCGGTTCGACTCCGGCTCGAGGCACTTCACTCACAAGACAGCTCGCGCACGAATGATCTCGCGCGCAAGCAAACTACAACAACACTCAACTTTTCCGAAGGAGGAAGAGACTATGATGCATGATCGCAAGCACCTCAGTTATCTGGCGCACGAAAACCGTGGACCCCCAAGGAGATAGCACGGTCACATAGTGGCGGATTGGATCGGATATCCCGTGGTAGTGTACCTCGAGTATTATCCCAATGTGTCTTGCGCCCGAGCGATCGTCTGCAGACCACTCAATCAAAAAACCCGGCCTGAGATGTGGAGTCAGACTGGGCTTCGGTAGGTTGGGAGGTTGCATACCGCTAAGTATCTCGCACCCATATCAATAGACAACACAGACATCTTTAACGTAGATGATCTTGTGCACGGATCCGGGGGTGAAGATGTAAATGGTGGACAAGCCGTAACGCTGTATCCAATGTATCTCGAGCACGATGCCGATCTTGCGCTCACGCGGTGTCGAGTACTCGATGAGGTACCCGGGCTCCAGATACTCATTTAGTCGTCGTCCACAAGGCATATACTTACGTATGGCACAGGCAGGTATTGTTCCCGATGTCTCGCGCTCAGGGACTCACCGGGTCAAAGCATCTTGCGCCCGAGCTAGCGCGCGGGATATAGTAAAGTAAACAAAATAAAGTCAAAAAAAACCCCACCTTTCAGTGGGGTTGGATCCAAAGACCCAAGCTGCTTAGCTAGCAGTAACTGGAACCAGCTCAGCTGCTTCAGCTGTACCTAGGCTGTAACGGGTCTGAGCACCAGCACCGTTCTTATCAGCACCAAGCAGTTCCAAAGCTGCAATCATACGAGGCTTAGCAACACCATCACGGAACTTACGTTCTGCTGGGGTTTCGCTGTAACCGTGGCAAGGAGCTTTGATCTCCATCACACCGAGAACCAGGTCACTGATTTTGTACTGGGTACCAGGGGTCATAAAGGCCTCAACTTGGGGTGCCAGGTCGGCCACGAGCTGAGCCTTTTCGGCTGAAGCCACAGCTTTGGCAACGCGCTTTTCAAAGCGGTCAAACTCAGACTGGGTAATGATGTCCGCAGACAGAAGGTTATTTAGGGCAGTAATGTTAGTCATAATGACTCCGTTGGTTATGGTTATTAGTCCGGTTGGACATGGTTAGTATACCACAGCTGGTGCGGCGTTACACTTTTGGAGCGGATCCCCTCCGGTGCCTGTCCTATGTGCCCCGGTTTGATTGGGGTGGACATATATATTATACACCACGGGGCGATGGATTACACTTTTGGGCCCCACTTTTTAGCCCCCTTTAGAGCCCCTCTCTGACCCCCCGGGGGCGCCCTCCAGGCGCGCCAGCCCCATGCCCACCGGCCCTAGGGCAGGGCCTCAGATGGGCCTAAGTACAATTTTACTGCATGACAACTTTTCATTAAACTTACCTAAACATACGAACACACAGCAGCAATAAATAAATTAGGGCCTTTTTCTGCACGCCACGCTGTGGACATTGAATATTCCGTCACAAATATTTCTCCGGAAAATTTTAAAAAACTTTGACGGGTTGCTTAATAGTTATACAGGATATGCGGAGGCAACATGAAACTTACACAAAAACAATTACAAAAAATATTATTAAGAGAAATGAAAGCTTTAATGGAAGAGCATGGTAGAGATCTTTTTCCATTTTGGATTAAAGAATTGGCACAAGATTTAAATGCTGCTGAAAATGAAGTTCTGACAGACTTAGATTCTAGATTGCTTAATGCAGTTAGAAATCTAGTTAACGAAATGAGTGACAAAGCTTATAATGATGATGTTACTGGCGATGGATTTTCTCCTGAACTATGTCGACAAATAAGTGAGTTACTTAAGTCTGCAGCAGATGCCGTATACAAGGCGGGAAATACATAAAAAATTTGGAAGATCTTAAAAAAGATATCAGCTAATTTTCTCACAAAAATTTCTCCGGAAAATTTTAAAAAACTATTGTAACCGTGATAGAAACGGTGTATAATATTAATGTTAACGCTAACAATTTCAGCGACCGTTGGGCGTGCGGTGCCTTGTCAGGGTCATATGGCAAAACAATACTATAAACAAAAATTTAAGCATAGGAGAATGTAATGAAAAATAGTATTTCAAATGACCTCATACAATTGTTAGACATATTCAACACACTGGACGGAATGCCAGTAGAGAACTTTTACACATGCCAAGTCGGTGCAATGGGGCGAGTAATCGATCCTCATCGTGTTGTCGTTTCAGTCGATAGTACACAAGAGAAAGGCGTACGTGCAGATCGTATCGACGACCTAACTCAACATAGTAAAGTCGACGCTAATCCACTCGTGGAGCCTTTATCAGTTGTTGTTGCGTATTTCCCAAAGAAGAATCGTTTCAAGTTCTATGTTAAAAAGAATCCGGCGCATATCCGGGGTGCAATTGCGAACCTCAGTTTATTACCTGATTTCAAGAATCACGTCCGTGATGAAGAGTATGTCGCAAGTTGGATGATCCATACAGCGACTAGTTACTTATTTCCGGGGAAACTCGGCGCAACAGATATTCTCGAGCTACTACAAAGCGATCTCTTCTACAAGAAGTGCGCCTCTCAGGTTTCTCGTTATTTGCGATTGAATAGTGTGCAGGATAAAAGTTATCAGGTCGAGATATCGCCCATAGCTGACGTCTCGCGTTTTCAATTCACTTCTAGACAATAATAGGGGTGACATATGAATATATCTACGCAGGGACGAGTGTCCCTTCCTGTCGCACTTAACTGGCATTTCGAGCCGACTTGTAATTACCGGTGTAAATTCTGTTTTGCACACTTCGCGGATATAGAAGAGAAATCGGATTATCCTATCCCTCAACTATACGCAGAGCTCTATGCACGAGGTGTCAGAAAGATTACCTTTGTTGGTGGAGAACCCATGTTAGATCGGCGTATTGATCATAGAATCACTCTGGCTGCAGAGATGGGTTTTACCACCTGTTTGGTAACCAATGGTACTAAAGTTACACCTCGTTGGTTAGAGAAGATGCGTGATCATCTCCACTGGATAGGTTTTTCTATTGACGCGTCGAATGATCATTTGCATGCTTTGATTGGTCGTGGTCGAGCTGGCGAGATCAAGGCAGGTTATAGTAAGCATCTTGAGCGCTCGCTTGTTAGCTGGAATGCTGCCAAGAAATTAGGATATGGTCTTAAGTTAAATACAGTTGTGTGTCAACACAATCGGAATGATAATATGTGTAAGTTAGTTGCCCGTCTTAAGCCTGATCGTTGGAAAGTTTTCCAGGCATTGCCGATCAAGGGAGAGAATGATCATTTATGGGATGAGTTAGAGATATCGAGTGTTGATTTTGATGCTTGGGTTGCGAGGCATCGATATTTGTCACCTATTGTTGAGTCTAATGATATGATGACTGGAAGTTATTGTATGCTTGATGGTAAGTTGCGGTTTTATAATAATGTGGGAGGTGAATTTAAGCATAGTGCACCGATTCCTGATGTAGGAATGGATCGGGCTTGGTCGGAGATCGAGTCGATGTTTAGTGATGATGTTTTTGAGGATCGTGGTGGAGTATGGTCTTGGGAGGTGTCGAAATGAGTCTATGTATTAGTTTGCGAAATGGTAAGAAGCTCCCTGTATATCGTACGAAGGCTATAGCTAAGAAGGCCGAGAAAGCTGCTCGTAAGAAGGGTTATCGATTGATTGCTTATGGGTGTCGTAATTGTGATGGTTGGCATTTAGCACATCGTTCTCATTATCGTGAGGATTGTGAGCATGGGTGTCGTTGTTTGAAGGGCTTCCCTAAGAAGGTTTATAAGACAGAGGCGGATGCGAACAAGACTGCGTCTATTATTAGTAAGAGGAGGGGAGTTGAGATGTGGGTATATGAGTGTACTAAGCAGGAGGGTATATATCATATATCGAGTCAGAATGGAGCGACTCCGAAGAAAGAGAAGAAGAGTCGTCGAAGACGTAGAAATAGAAAATAATTAAAGATAGTTTAAATTGATAATAATACTTATTATGATTAATATTGTTGGAGATTATGATGAGATTAACTAGAAAAAATTTGAGACGTTTAATTCTTAACGAGATTAGGTTGATGACTGAGGCTTCTTATTTAGATACTGTGACTGATGATGCCGGACATGGAGTTTTTTCGATGATAAAGTATTTAGAAAAGTATGGTTTTACGATTGTTGATGTACAAGAAGCTGATGATGGTAGATCTACTGATATTATTACTGATAACAAGGGTTCTGATGAGATTATGTATAGTTATGATTTTGGTGAAGATAATTATGCCTTTACTATTGATCACAGCACAGGTAAGCTTGCAGTTTAGAGAATGAGCTGAGGAAGACCCGTAGGGGTCGTACTCGGCGTTCATAGGGTAGCCCTAGCTCGCGGCAGTTGACACTGGCGCTTTTTTATTTTCTCCGAAAAATTTCTCCGGGATTAATCATTGCATTTTAGATAGTTATGATTACTATGAAAATAACAAGAAGACAATTAAGAAATATTATCAGAGAATCACTAGAAGAGAATATACCGGTATATCCGACATTTCTTGATGCCTTCCCTCGTATTTCAGCAATACGTTGGGATGAAAACGATTTACGACAGGAATTTAAAGAAGAAGTTGCTGACTGGTCAGGTGATAAGTTTGATATGTCTGAAGAAGAGTACATTAAGTCACGTTGGCCTCATGTAGATGTTAGAAAATTAGACTTTATGCAAGACGAGGATGCATTTGTTGAGAAAGCGTCGACTTCGCCTATTATTGATTTACCTATCAGTGCGATGAAAGACATTCATAATCACGGGCAAGTTTATGACATTATAGCTGACTACGAGTCAGGATTGTCACAACAAGAGATACAAGATAAAAACTATAAGTTTTTCTCTCAACATACAACTGATGCTGATGATAGTGGAAAGACTTATAATAAAGGTGATAGCTACATGAGATGGGTTAATACTTTCACATCAGACTTGCCACAACCTTTCAATAAACCTCCAATTCTTCTTCATGCAAGTGGAAAGTTTATGCACATAGGTGGGCAAACCAGACAAACCGGGGCGCTC